>Ga0126381_100000012_pt1 | contig 271183 bp, 214 predicted proteins | sample PanSoiMetPlot_28_FD_96465 | JGI IMG/M metagenome (GOLD analysis project Ga0126381, IMG submission 96465) | Tropical forest soil microbial communities from Panama - MetaG Plot_28 | ecosystem: Environmental > Terrestrial > Soil > Tropical forest > Bulk soil | place: Panama | collected 2016-02-17
ACAAAGGGACAAAGGGGACCGGAGAGGCTGGGGACAGAGGGACCTGGGGGGTGAGCAGATTGAAGAACCATGGGCAAACGACGCGCTCGGCATTGCTTTTGGATGGGCTTCGGGACCGGTGATTGGAGACAAACCGGCCGGTTTCCCATCATGTGAGATGGTTTTTACTGCGCTTGTGGTGAGAAATGACTACAAATGTAGTTTGAAAAATGGCGAATATCCGGAGAAGATTTTGCGGACCGGGCCCGAATCGAGGCGCGACCGTCCATCGCTGAGTTTGAATTCCCCAGAGCGATGCACGGGCGACCACCCGGTAACTTCCGAGTCGGCGGTGACTCGGGACCTAAAGGATGCGGCGTTACAATCGCTGTCTGGAGACAGTTTGTGTTGAAGCCCATCGTTGTCCTGCTGGCGGGATTCCTCATTGCAACTGATCTTCTCGCGGCAACGCCAAATCCATACCCGAACGAACTGAAGGGACTGAAGTTCTATGCGCGATACCTTTCTCCACTGCGACCGCTTCAGTCAAACCAAATGGAGGTCGAGCAGGTTCTAGGATCGAAGCAGGGGAAGGAATTGAAGGACTGGAAAGTGGTTCCTCTCTATTCATGTAAGGAGGATTTCCTTACCTGCTCCCATGGGCCTGGAAATGACCCTCTGGACACCATAGAGATCACGCCGAAGCATCGCGTTTCCTTGCGCCACGTGAAGTTCCCGAAGGCTTTCACGGTCAGCTATGGCAGCGTTTCCGAGATCAACGTCGCTTGTGTTACCTACACGGATGCGTTCGGGCTTCAATACTGGGTGGTGTCGGGCGACTTTACGTCGCACAAGAGCGGCGATCTTCTGATGATCGAATACGGTCCAGCCGTACAGCTGAACATCCAGTCCGCCGACAATAGAGGTTCTGTCTGGTTTGTCGCCAACTTGTCCCTATGCCGTCTGTTCGCCCACCTCCCGACTCCCCGGAACCGGTGTTAGGGAAGAGTAGGCGGTCACTCGACCGCAATGCGTTTGCTGGGTCCTCTGGGACTCAATGCGAAACAGCGTTGAGAATATTAGGTCCAAACCACGCGACAACAAAGCCGATCAGAACCAAGATCAATAGCAACGCGAAAATCGTGAGCTTCCAAGCCTTTGCTAGTCTTGATTGGATCAGACCGGGCAAGTAAAACTGATCCGGCTTCGTTGGGTTGAATCGTATATCAACAGTGTCACCATCAGAGAGTTGATAGAGTGGTGACTCCTCAAAAGCCTCAAACTCCGCTGTATGCGGAAGCCGATTCTGATCCAGCCAAGCGATCTTGCATACGGACTGCCATGCGACTGATTGTTTGTCAGTGTTTGTCCCAAATTCAATTCCCGAAGGTGTTGACGACTCGACAGTCGCCTTTGTGGGCGTCCAGTTGCCGTAGCCGCGCAGATGCTCCCAGACTTCAATTAGCACGATATGTCCAGTCTGCCACAAACCTTTGTGCCTAGCGGCTTTTGCGAGGTTCCGGGCGGTTTGTCGGCGATACTTCCCTTTGACGGTTCTTCGCCTACCGGGCTACCGCGTTACTTCCGAGTCGGCGGTTAACCGGCCGCAACCAGAGCCAATGAGAGCACGGTAATGTCGTCCTGCTGCCCGAATGCTCGCGCCGCCATCGCCACTGTTTCAACGGATTCGGTGGATGCGGCAGCCGTGCGGTCAAAGCCGAAGAGCTCGCCCTCGCTGTTCTGCGCTTCCACCACCCCGTCAGAGAGCAGAGTGAGCGTGGTGCCGTGGGCCAGATGGAGGGTTGAATTGCTGTACGCGACGGAGGCGGTAATGCCAAGCGGCAGGCCGTTTTCGATTTCCAGCTCTTTTCCATTGGCGTAAGGGGAGAGGTGGCCGGCGTTGGCGGCTGTGAGGGTGCCGTCGGGGTCGAGACGCAGAACGAGCGCGGTCGTAAAGCCACCGTTGCTACGGTCGACCGTGCGCCGGTTCAGTGAGCAGAGGATCGCGGCAGGGTCCGCCGTGGATTCGGCCAGCGTGCGGAAAGCGCCCACCAGCAGCGAGACGGTCATGGCTGCCGGCATTCCCTTGCCGCTCACGTCGCCAACGACCACGAGCACGCCACCGGAAGCCGCGGGAATGATCTGGAAGAAGTCGCCGCCCACTTCTCCGGCAGGGTGGTAAACGGCCTCGATGGCAAATCCCGGAATGGTTGGAATCTCCTCCGGCACCAGCACCTGCTGGACGGCCCGCGCGGCCTCGAGTTCGTTCTTCAGCCGCTCCTCATCGCGCCGCGAGCGCGCAAACCGCAGCAGCAGGATGCCGAAGACCGAAAGCTGCATCAGCGTGTCCGCAATGTCGGGCATTCCCATTGGAAACGGCCATTGCGCGACGCTATTCCACCAATTGAGGAACTCCCTCGCCGCACCATACCCTGCGGTGTTAGCCACCATGGCGATATTCCCGGTGAGGTCGACCGCGTACGCAAGGCCCACGGGAATGAGCAGCAGCAGGGCGTCGGGATCGCGGCGCCGCGCGCTCCGGGTCAACAGGAGAAGGATCGCGACGAAGAAGGGCAACTGCGCACCCGTGCTCAAGCCATTCCAGACGGAAACGGAAATCCACTTTGCGTAACCGGGAATCATTGTCAGCAGCACCAACACGACCGAGGTCACTGCAACCCAATACCATCGGCTTCGGCGGCTGCGCAGCACCAGGAAGAGAAAGGCGACAAAACAAAGCAGGGCAGCGTAACTGAGAAGTTCCTGGAGCGCTTCGTAGAGATCCAGCTGGGTGTCGTAAAAATTCCGGTAAAGCAGCACCAGTCCGGCAGCTCCCGAGAAAAGCTCATACGCGCCGAACCAGAGATACTCGCGATCCTTTCTGCGCAGCAGGTAAAGGACAACGCCGCCGATGCCTGCAAGGATATAGAGCAGGGTGGCGTAGCTGGTCGCCGAAGTGCGCCAGAACACGAGCTTGACGTCGCGCGCATGCCAGTCCGCAATGAGATCGGCGTCCCCGATACGCGGCGCGATGCGGAACCCCCCGGGGACATACATGGCCCATTGGGGCCAGTGCCACACGCGAATGGCAATCACAACCGAACCTGTTGTCTCCGCGGGGAGAAGGAATACCCCCGTCGGTCGCCAGTGGACGGACTGGTGCGGGGGCAAGCCACCCGCCTGCCCGATCAACCGGCCGTCGGCGAAGACCTGGTAGCTGGTTTCGATCAACGGAATGTACAGCGCCAGTTGCCGGTGCTTTTCCGGCAGCACGACGTGAAAGCGATACCATGCAAACCCGCCATAACCCTTGTAGCCCTGCGCGCTCCAGCCCTTGCCTGAACTGATCAGCGGCCACGACGAGTCGTCAAGGCCTGGGCTCGCCCAGCCCAGCCTGCCGTCCGCATCGTCTCCGGTGTGAAAGCGTACTGGCCCGTCGAGCACCGTCATCGGCACGCGGTCCTTCTGCATGTCGAAGACCTGCGCGAAGCCGGGCAATGGAAACACGACCAGGACAAGAAGGAAAGAAAAAAGCCGCGTGGGCAATCAGGTTCTCCGGAATTATGGGTTTGGGCGAATGATTGCACGGCTATACGGAGTCACGCAAATGGAGTCACACGGGTTCTGGGTGTATTGTCGGCGATACTTCCCTTTGACGGTTCTTCGCCTACCGGGCTACCGCGTTACTTCCGAGTCGGCGGTGATACTCCCGCAACCGGATATTGTCCTTTGAAGACGTGCTAGCCATCACTCAATTTGCCGGAATGCAAATTGGATGCCCGTCGAGAGATGCGCTACTATTCCCTCGCAGCCACTGGCATCTTCATGAACTCTACGAGAACGCTCTTCTTGACTATTGCTCTCTTCTCCTCGTCCGCTTTTGCCCAAGCCCAGTCTTTGCAAAGTACACCTGAGAGGCATTTTGGCCCCGCGCTACCTTTCAACACCGAGGGGAGTGATGACTGGCCGGACGAACGAATAGGCCCAGTAGCCCTGCCTGATGGCAGGCTCTTGCTAAGCCGCTTCGGCACGGTGTTCATGCTCGATGCGACGGGAAAACAGCTCTGGAAGTACGAAACCGACAGCGAAAACGAATCGCTGACCTCCGAGCCCGCCTATAACGCGGAAACGAACGAAATCGGAATCGTGGGCTACGATCTACTCTTCGTTCGGCTGGATGCCGCAACCGGGAAAGAAAAATGGAGGGCATCCACGGTAGGCGATGCCGTTTTCACCCGCGTGACCGCTTATGGCCGTGGCTTCCTTGTAGTCGTCAACATGGCGCACTACCGGGAAAATGACCGGATGGAACATCTGAAGTATCGGACTTCCGATAGGTTGGAGTATTGGGGCGAGACGAAAGACGTTGAATGGAGCGCGGACTTCCCAATCGGTGCCCAACTGTTAGTAAGCGGCAAGCAGATCTATGCGTGCTGGCGCGTGCGCGGCGGGCTGAAGCTGCGTGCTCTCCGTCAGGTATCCACGCAAAGACAATCGGCGAATTAGAGCACTGAGCCGTACAGCGTGGACGCAACGGGCCATTATTCCTGAGTTGTCGGCAATTCGGAAGTAATCCAGGCGCGGAGTACCGAGAAGCAACCGCGGGTCCCTCGGCTTCCCCTTCTCTGCGTTCAGGGTTGGGTCGGAATTTCGTGGTGCGGGGGTACGGGCCGGCGTTGAGATCCTGTTCAACCGCTAGTTCACAGACGGTTGCTGGATGTGGTCGATGATGAGGGTTTTTACAGGGCGGCGGCCACGCTTGATCTTCAGGCCGAGGCGGTCCACTGCTCTCAGGACTGCGATATCGAAATCCTGATTGCCGGGATCGTCGGGCGGCAGATAGAAATCGTAGGAGCCGGCCATTCCGGTCTCGTTCAGAACCGGAGGTCCAAGATAGTAGCTGAGTCGCTCGGCGAGATAATCCGTTGTGGTGTTATAGCCCAAAGCCTCTCCATCAGTCCCCCTCACAATCACCCGAGGATCGGATGACGGGTCTTTTGGCGGCTTGAGCTCAAGAGGCTTGCTGCCGCGGGTGAGGATGTAGACTTCTCCTTCTTTCGTTGCAAAGTGGTACTTGAGGCTGAGGCGGTCGCGAAGCAGGCCCTGGAGCATGAGCCGCTGCTCAGGGGTGGGCTCCGCGTTGGCAACTTTGATCTGGCGCGAAGGGGAGGTTTCGGGCGGAACGGCGTTTATTTCGAACCATTTCGAATCGTTCGGGTTTCCCGCGAACTGGTTGTCCGGGAGATTGAAGGCATAGTAGAGGAGCATTTTCAGGGTTCCGCCGAAGAAGATGCGCCCGCCGGGCTCACCGTAGAAGCCGGATTGGCGGGCTGCGCCGGGCTTGATCGTGGCTGCTTCAAATGTTGGCAGTTCGACGGATTGGGGAGTTGCGTTCGGCGAGGCGAGCGCGAGGAGACAGGAGAGAAGGAAAATGACGGGCGCTTTGTGCACGGGGAATTTCTCTTGTATGAAAATGATACGGGTTTGGTTCCGGGATGACTCGGCCTCCGTTCGTACTGTGACGTTGGTGATCCCGGAAACCGGAAATCTTACAGCCTGCAAGTGATACAGTCATTCACAAGATTTCGTTCCTAACTTATCGAAGGCAAATGGCTGCCCTTATGGCAATCCCTCACAGCCATCGACCGCCATCTGCGCGGCTGGTTTGGCTTGACTCACTTCGCGGGGTCGCAGTCCTGGGAGTTGTTCTCGTTCACACAGGACAACTTGCGCGACGGACTCCAAAACCACTCAGGATTCTTACCGAGTCCGGCCAATTCGGCGTTCAGCTCTTCTTCATTGTCAGCGCCATCACGATCGGACTGACGTACGAGTCGCATATCCGGAGATTCGGGAACAGCCTTTTCTCGAATGCCGGCTGGTTCACGAAGCGATTTTTCCGTATTGCCCCCCTCTATTACCTCGCCGCGATTTTCTACGTTGGTGTTGCCTGGCTGAACCACGCAGGAAGATGGATCCCGGATGGAAGGGGGCAACTGGAGGAGTTGCTGGCCAATCTTCTCTTTATCCACACCTGGGTCCCGTCTGCGAACAACTCGGTGGTGCCGGGTGGATGGTCGATCGGAGCGGAGATGTTCTTTTACCTCACTGTGCCGCTGCTGTTCATCTTCCGCCGCGATCGAACGCGCGTGTTAGTTTTGCTTCTGCTGACACCGGTGTGTCTCCTCTCTCTTGCTCACGCGGGCGAATTGATCAACAACTCCTATCTCTACTACTGGTTCCCATCCCAGTTCCCGGTGTTTGCCGTTGGGCTTTGCCTCTATTTTCTCGGTGTAAAGCGGAACGCAACGTCACGGTTGCACCCCGGCCTGCTGATCGCCTTTGCAACATTGTTTGTGTCGGGCGCAACACTCAGCCGCTTTACCGGGTGGGCGGTACTGGCCACCCCGCTCCTGATCGGGGCTTCATTCGCGTGCCTCGTGCTGGGCGGGAACCCGGCCACAGCGCGGCTATTTCAAAGCAAGGTCCTCGCATACATTGGCCGAATCAGCTTCAGCGTTTACCTGGTGCATTTCGCCGTCATCGACGCGTTGTACCCACTCGTGAAGAAGTGCGGTCTTCCTTCTGTGGTCGCTCAAATGGTGCTCTACCCTTCGATTGCCGGAGTGACCATCCTGATCGCGGGATTCACCAAAAAGTACGTGGAAGATCCGGGGGTGAAGCTCGGGCAGGCGCTGGCAGACCGGCTTGGATCGGCATGCCTGCGCAAAACAAATGAGGCGAGGGTTCTGGTGATGCAGTAAGACTCGACCTCATTATGGGCTAGGGGTTTTTGGCGTGGTGGGCGTGGTGCGAGAGGTGGGGGCGGGAGGCTTCGGCCCGGTGGCTTGCCACGGGGGTGGTGTGCTTTGGAGGGCGGCCAAGCTGAGCTGAAGGGATCAAGGGGGGCATGGAGGCTGCGCCGTCCGGAGTTAGCCGGGATGGCCGGGCGGGTTCGGTGGAGATGCTTTCGACCCAGACCGAATTTTCGGCGGCCCGCTGGGCGCGCTTTTCTTCAGAGCGCGGGCCGCGGCTGAGGTCGACTTCCTTGACACGCGCGTGGAGGTGCTTGGCGATGGTGCCGATGGAGACTCCGAGGGCCTTGGCGATGGCGCGGTAGGATTTGGGCTCGCGGCGCATCTGGATGGCGCGGGCGAGGTCGAAGCGAGGGCGGCGGATCTGGCTGGAGAGGAGCTTGAGCTTGATGGCGTTGGTGACGGTGGGACGCGAGACGCCGACGGCCTTGGAGATGGCGGCGAATCCATAGCCCTCGCGGCGCATTTTGACGGCGCGCTTGATGTCGAAGTTGAACATGGAGCCCTTGAGCCCGGAGTTCTCGCGGATGGCGCGCGCGACGGTGGTGCTGGACAGGCCGAGTTCGCGGCCGATTTCGCCATAGGTTTTGCCTTCGCTGCGCATGTCGAGGGCGCGGGCGATGTCGAACTGCTTGCGCGGGGCGCCGAGGCGGGTGGGCAGGACGGAGATGCCCATGGTTTTGAAGGCCTTGCCGACGGTCTGGCCGGGCATGCCGAATTCGGCGCCGATCTCCTTGTAGGTGGAGCCGCTGCGGCGCATGGCGATCATGCGGTCGATCATGTCGTTGCTGCGGAAGCGCGGAGGGCGGAGCAGGACGGGCGCCTGCTCGCGCAGGACTTTATAGACGATGTCGGTGGTGACGCCGAGCTCGATGGCGATGTCGGAGACGCGTGCCCCGCCGCGGCGCATGGAGACGGCCTTGTCCGCGTCGAAGACGGGACGGGGGCGGGCGCGGTGGAGAGATTTGGCGACGGTGGGGGCGGAGACGCCGAGCTCGCGGGCGATCTCGACGTAGGACAGGCCGGAGTTGCGCAGAGTCTCGGCGCGTGCGACGTCAATGGCGATGCGGGGGCGGCCGCGGCGGGTGGCCTCTTCGGGGAAGTCCCATCCGGCGCTGGGAACCATTTTGCGGATGCGGACGCCGTTACCTTTGCGATGCATTGCGCGCTGGACGTCGCCGATGCGGAAGCGGTAGATGAGGCTGTTGCCGGAACCGGGGAAGGTTACGGCCTTGAGCTGACCGCGGCGGACCAGTTCATAGACCTGCGGACGCGTGACGCCCATCATCTCGGCTACGCGGCCGGTGTCAACCATCGCTTGGTATGGCCTGGTGTCGGCCATGGGGGGAAGTCCTTTACCGACAAGATTCCAATCGGGAAAAAACTACCAGTGCCACTGGCGGCGGGATAGGCGAACAAATGTTAGTGCGGGACTTAATAGTTTGCAGTGGGTGGAGTTTTCAAAGGAGTTAGCGGGCAAACAAAGTCAGAGGAATGGAGTCTCCCATGGCTTTATAGCCGGCCGGGCCGGGATGAAGGTGATCGCCGCAGTCATAGGCGGGGAGAATGCGGTCGGGGTGCTGGGGGTCGCGGACGGAGGCGTCGAAGTCGATGACGGCGTCGAAGTGGCCGGCGGCGCGGATCCAGGCGTTGACGGCGAGGCGGTCCTGCTCGTTGACCGGGGCGGGGTGGTAGTAGCCGGAGCCGACATAGGGCGTGATGGTGGCGCCGTAGACGCGGAGGCCGTGGGCGTGGGCGCGGTCGATGACCTGCTGGTAGGCGGCGGTGATGCGGTCGACGAGGGCCTGGTGGGCGGTGGCGGGGACGTCGCCGAGGCGCGAGAGGCCGCCGAGGTCGTTTACGCCTTCGAATACGATGACCCAGCGGACGCCGGCGGGGGCGAGGATGTCGCGGTCGAAGCGGGCGAGGACATTGGGGCCGAGGCCGTCGGTGAGGAGGTGGTTGCCGCCGATTCCCTGGTTGGAGACCCCGATCGAGCGCGTGGAGGGCGAGGCCTGGAGGCGGGCGGCCAGGACGTCGGTCCAGCGGTCGTTGCCGTTGGTGGTGGCGCCGTGGCCGTCGGTGATCGAGTCGCCGAGGGCGACGACGACGCCGGAGCCGGTCCAAGCGGGGACGTCGATTTCGGAGATCTGGTACCAGTGCTCGACGTGCTGGGCTTGGGGAAGGTCGCGGGCGGAGACGGAGTCGCCGTGGAGGAACCAGGTGGTGGCGCGAGAGCCGGGGTGGCTGGACTGCCAGGCGGGCGGGTCGTCGAGGTGGAAGGTGATGGCGACGTCGGAGAGCGCGGCGACGGGGAAATCGAGGGGGTCGGAGATGAATTCGGCTCCGGGGGGGATGGTGACGTCGGGTTTGCCGGCGAATGTGAGTGGCTTGTCAGTGGCGGGGTCGATGGCCGGGGAGCCGGACGAGACCGGGCGCGCGATGTGGACGGAGGTGAAGCGGAGGGATTCGATGCCGAAGGCGTTGGAGAGATGGACGCGGAGCTGAGGGCCGCCTACGGAGAGATGGAAGACCTGTCGTACGGTGGCGTCGCGGAGGTAGTCGGGTGCGAGGGCGTTCTGGGGCTCGGGGATCTGCTGGGATGCGCCCCAGGAGGAGATCCAGTTTTGCTCGTTGAAAGGACGTTGCCCGCCGGCAAGATGCGTTGGGGCGGGCTGAGGCGCGGATTGCGCGGGGGCGATGGCGGCGCAGGCTGCAGTTAGAGCAAGGACGAACGCGAGCGCGAGTTTTTTACGTGCAGTTCTCATGGGTGAGGATTTACTATGAGCCCCGAAGTAAATCGGTTTTCAAAATCGTCCAAAGCATATCACGGAGGGTTCGCGTGTCCTGCCGCTTTTGCGCTTCTTCGCTACTCGTCTGCTTAGCTTTTTTCTGCGCCGGCCTGGTTGATGTGAGGGCGCAGGAGAACTCGTCCGGTCCGCCGCAGATGACGGCGCAGCAGGACCAGCAGAACATGATGGATCAGCTCGGCATCAAGGCGCTTAGGCCGGGGCCGAGCGGCAATGAGAAGGCGCCGAACCACGCGAACTACGACGAGTCGAAGGCGAACCCGTATACGAATGTGCCGGACCCGCTGACGCTCGACAACGGACAGAAGGTGACGACGGCGAAGCAGTGGTGGGACGAGCGGCGGCCGCAGATCGTGGAGGGAGAAGAGAAGTACGTCTACGGGCGCGTGCCGAAGGATACTCCGAAGGTGAACTGGAAGGTGAACATCGTGGATCGCGAGTTCATCGGGTTCACTCCGGTGACGGCGAAGGAGATCGAAGGCGAGGTGGACAACTCGGCGTACCCGGCGATCAGCGTGAAGATCCACATGCTGGAGGTGCTGCCGGCGAATGCGCGGGGGCCGGTTCCGGTGCTGATGATGTTCGGGCCGGCGGCGTTTCCGAATCCGAATGAGCCGAGGGGGCCGGAGCGCGATGAAGTGAATTCGGCGCTGAAGGCGCTGCTGATTCAGCAGGACCCGAAGCTGAAGGACGTGTTCGAGCGGCATCCGGCGTGGCAGCCGCTGAAGGAGACTCCGTTCTTCCAGCGGCCGGAGATGAACGAGGATGGCGACCCGCCGAATTTGTGGCAGCTGGTTGCTGCGGGATGGGGAGTGGTGCTGTTCGACCCTGCGAGCGTGCAGGCGGACAACGGCGCGGGGCTGACGCGGGGGATCATCGGGCTGTGCAACCACGGGCAGCCGAGGAAGCCCGAGGACTGGGGTTCGCTGCGGGCGTGGGCGTGGGGCGCGGGACGCGGGCTCGATTATCTCGAGACTGACCCGGCGGTGGACGCGAAGCACGTGGGGATCGAGGGCGTGTCGCGTTATGGAAAGGCGGCGCTGGTGACGATGGCGTTCGACCAGCGGTTTGCGATGGTGCTGGTGGGGTCGTCGGGCAAGGGCGGCGCGACGCTGCTGCGGCGGAATTATGGCGAGGCCGTCGAGAGCCTGACGGGCGGCGAGTACTACTGGATGGCGGGGAACTTTATGAAGTACGGCGCGAGCGAGGCGACATTCGGGAGCGGAAACCCGGGGCAGATTCCGGTGGACTCGAATGAGCTGATCGCGCTGTGCGCGCCGCGCCTGACGTTCATCAGCTATGGCGTGCCGGAGAAGGGCGACGCGCACTGGCTCGACCATGAAGGAAGCTGGATGGCGACGGTGGATGCGAGCCAGGTTTGGAAGCTGCTGGGCGCGAAAGGACTCGTGGGCGCGGAGGGCGATTACAGGACGCTGCCGATGCCGCCGGTGAATCATGGGCTGCTGGATGGGGAGCTGGCGTGGAGGCAGCATGACGGCGGGCACACGGATGCGCCGAATATGAAGTACTTCATCCAGTGGGCGGATAGGTTTATTGGGCATGCGACGGGGCAGTAGCGCTGGATTTATCGGGATTGATGAGGCTCGGCCGCGTTGCTTCCATGCGCGGGTCGGGAGACCCACGCTACAGCCGGTCAGGAGACCGGCGGTACGGTGCGGGACGGCGGTACGGGACCAATTACGATTAAAGGGATGAGCGAAGACCTCGAAGTCCAGCACAAGCCACGCACAAAACTCTGGATTGTCCTGGGGCTGGTGGGTCTGGTGGTGGTGCTCCTGGTGGTGCCGCCGCTCGTCAGTATCAATCGCTACAAGAGCCGGATTACGCAGCTGGTTTCTGCCGCGGTGGGGCGGCCGGTGCGGCTGTCGGGGGTGGAGTTGCGGCTGCTGCCGCGGCCGGGGTTTGTGCTCAGCGACCTGACGGTGCAGGAGGATCCCGCGTTTGGCGCGGAGCCTGTGCTGCACGCTACGACGGTGATGGCGGCGGTGCGGCTGGAGTCGCTGTGGCGCGGGAGGCTGCAGATCAGCCGCATCAGCGTGGACGATGCGAGCCTGAACCTGGTGCGCGCGCCAGACGGGCGGTGGAACCTGGACTCGCTGTTCCGGAATGCCACGCCGAAACCTGGGACGAGTGCGGGACATGCGCAGGAGCGCCCGTATCTCGAAGCGACGAACTCGCGGATCAACATCAAGAATGGCGTGGTGAAGCTGCCGTATTCGCTGGTGGAGGCGGATGCGTCGATGTGGCAGGAGTCGGACGGGGAGTGGAGAGTGCGGCTGCGCGGGCGGCCGGCGCGGACGGACGTGACGCTCGATCTGGCGGATACGGGGATTGTGCGGATGGAGGCGACGCTGCATCCGGCGGAGCAGCTGAACAGGTCGCAGGTGCACGTGGACGCGGACTGGCGCGAGGCGCAATTGGGGCAGCTGACGCGGCTGGTGATTGGATCGGACGAAGGCTGGCGTGGCGCGCTGACAGGCGAAGTGCACCTGGATGGGACGGCTGCATCGGCGAAGGTGACTGCGCGGCTGAGCGCGGCGGGGGTGCATCGCGCGGAGTTTGCGCCGGCGGCGGCGCTGGATTTCGATGCGACGTGCGCGTTTACGTATCGGTATTCGCAGCGGAGCGTGCAGGGCCTCGAGTGCGATTCGCCGTTGGGCAATGGGCGCGCGCGGATCAAGGGCGATTTGCCGGGCGCGCAGCCGCCGCGGCTCACGGTGGAGCTTGACCGCATTCCGGCGCAGGCGGCGCTCGACCTTTTGAGGACGATGCGCAGGCGGATCGATCCGAGCATTGAGGCGGCGGGCGCGGTGAGCGGGCACATGACGTACGATCCCGCAGCCGCGGCGGTTGTGACGGAGGCGCCTGCGAAGAAGGGAAGGCAGGCGGCGTCGAAGGTTGCGCTGAAACATGCCGAACCAGCGCGGGGGGCGCTGACGGGCAGCTTCGCGGTGGAGGGGTTGAGAGTCTCGGGCGATGCGCTGAGCCGGCCGATCCAGATGGCGAAGATGACTTTGGAGCCTGCGCCTGAATCTGCGGGCGATTCTGCCGCGCTGAGGGCCACGTTGGAGATTCCGGCGGGCGGGCCTTCGCCGCTCGCGGTGACGGCGCGGCTTGCGCTGCAGGGTTTTGAAGTGACAGTGCGCGGAACGGCGGCGCTGGCGCGGCTGCGCGAGTTTGCGCACGCGGCGGGATCGCCGGCGGAGTCATTGCTGAGCGGGCTTGCGGGCGAGCCGGCCACGGTGGACGTGACGGTGAACGGGCCGTGGGTTCCTCCGGTGGAGGTGCTGCTTGCGCCCGCAGGGATTGCAACGGCTGCGGCGCCGGGCAGCTCGGTGCACGTGAGCGGGACGATCGCTCTGCACGAGGCGAACTGGAAGGCGGACTTCCTGGCCAACGCGGTGATGCTGAGCGCGGCGACGCTGCACATTGAGGATGGAGCGCTGCGCTGGGACCCGATCGCGTTTTCATTCGGGCCGGTGAAGGGCGCGGCGACGATGGACGTTCCAACGGCGTGCGATGCGGCGATGACGTGCGCGCCGAAGTTCGCGGTGAAGTTCGGCGCGCTGGACGCGGCGGCGGCGCAGTCGGCGCTGCTGGGCGCGCGGGAGAAGGGAACGCTGCTTTCGACGCTGCTGTCGCGGCTGAAGCTGAGCTCGGCGACTCCGTGGCCGCAGATGGAAGGCACGGCGCAGGCGGATTCGCTTGTTGCGGGGCAGTTTACGTTCAGCAACGCGACGGCGGAGGTGAAGATCGGCGCGACGGGCGCGGAGATCACGAGCTTCAATGCGGGCGTGCTGGGCGGAACGGTGCACGGAAAGGGCAGCCTGGCGATGAGCGGGCAGCCGGGGTACACATTCGATGGGGATTTCAGCGGAGTGAATGCGGCGCAGGCGGGGCCGCTTACGGGCACGACGTGGAGCGGAGGGCCGATCTCCGGCGGCGGGCATGTGGAGATGGCGGGATACACGGATGAGGATCTCGGGACTTCGGCGAAGGGGAAGATGCACTTCGATTGGCGGCGCGGGGCGATGGCCGGCGATGATGTTCCGGCGGCCCTGGTGCGGTTCGACCGGTGGAGCGGGGACGCGGCGGTGGGGAACGGCGCGATGACGCTGGGGGAGAATGAGGTGCAGCGCGGCGGGCGAAAGTTGGCGGTGCAGGGGACACTGACGTTCGGGACGCCGGCCCAAGTGGAGCTGGAGCCGGGGAACGCTCAGAACCTGAAACCCTAAAATCGAGAAATGGAGTCAGGGGGAAGTTCATTGCCTGTCACGGTTGCGTGCAGGGGAGTTCTCTTCGACATGGATGGGATTCTCATCTCGTCATTGGGCTCGGTGGAGCGGAGCTGGACGAAGTGGGCGCAGATGCGCGGCGTGGATGCGGAGTACGCGATCGGCGTGATCCACGGGCGGCGGGCGATCGACAGCCTGCGCATGCTGCGGCCTGATCTGGATGGCGAGGCGGAGCTGCGGATCCTCGAGGATTTTGAGGTGGAAGACGTCGAGGGGTTGGTGGTGCTGCCGGGCGTGCGCGAGCTGATTGATGCGCTGCCCGAGGACCGTTGGACTGTGGTGACGAGCGCTACGGAGCGGCTGGCGCGCGTTCGGATGGCGGCGGGGAATGTGCCGGTTCCGAAACGGCTGGTGACTGCGGAGGCGGTGCACGAGGGAAAGCCGAGCCCGGCGCCGTATCTTGCGGGAGCGAAGCTGCTGGGACTTCAGCCGGAGGAGTGCGTGGTGTTCGAGGACTCGGCGTCGGGTGTGGAGTCGGGGCATCGCGCGGGGTGTGTGGTGATCGCGACTACGTTTTCGCACGAGGCGGAGGATTTGCATCGGGCGGATTACATTGTGCGGGATCTTGGCGGGGTTGTGGTGGAGCGGCGGGGGGATTCTATCGAGCTTGGGTTTGTGGCGCTGGGGCGATGACGCGCGCTATTCGACCAAGAGGCTCGCGTCGAACCAGACGTCAACGTAATTGCCCGCGAGCAGGAACCGATATCCCGGCGGCAAACCGAGAAGTGGCGCTATCTCCGGAAAATCCTCATAGACGTGCTTTGCGCAAAGTGGAGCGAAGAAGTCATCGGCAGTCGAGAAGTCTTCTCCCCACCAGATGTACCAACCGCATGTCTCGGCTGTCGGAGGATGCCGCAAGCCGTTGGCGGGCAGGCGGCCCTTGGTCGCCAGCGCCGCGCCAAGCTTCAATTCTGTTGGCGCAGGAACGTAATCGGCTCCAAAGCGTCGGCAATATTCGATCTGTGCCTTCTCGATAATCGCGTTGATTGTTTTCGCTCCGCAGGGGCTAAAGCCCAAATCTTTAGAACGTTTCGTCCGGCACGACTAAAGTCGTGCCCTGTTACAAAACTCTGCTTCGGATGCATCAACTCAGATTCCGGTCCAGCCACTGCTCTCCGCTCTACTCGTTGGCTTCGATTTTGCGGCCGTGGGTGTCCTGAAGCGGGCGCGAGTTGACTCGGTAGAGAGATGCGAAGGCCTGGAGCTGCGAGCGGCTGATGCTCATTTGCTGCTCGAGCACGAACCAGTGCACTCCCTCGGTGCAGGGCGGGGTGGTGAGCGAGCCCAAGAAGGCCCAGTATCCGCGGTCGCCGGGCAAGAGGCCGCCGGGATTGATCATGTCGGAGATTTTCTCGGTCTGGTCGTGCTGTGTAGGAAGGTGCTCCCAGAGCGTGGCGAGAGTTGCATTGGGATCGCCGGCGTTGTCCACGTTGAGGCGGACAGCGACGACGGCCAGCTTGCCATCGGCGCTCTTGTGGACGAGATGGACGACCATGTCGCTGAGCTTGCCGTGCACCGCTTCTTCAGAGGGGTGGTGGAAGTGGAACTGCTGAAGGTCGTAGCGGACGCCATCGGCCACGATGTAGCTGCCGGGATTTGGAGTGACCTGGATAGTGTGGCCGTTGTTGACGATGGTGACCGGCGTGCCGATGTAGTGGAACTCGATGGGCTGGAGGGCCTTGTCAAGGTGCGCGTTGCGGATGTCGATGGGTGACTGGGTCTTGCCGTCGGCGCAGGCGTGGTAATCGGGATTGAGCTTGCCCCAGTTGACCGGGCCGGTCTTGCCTTCGTAGCTCCAGTGGGGGCCTTCGTGCTGGGCTGAGGCGGTGCCGAGGGCGGCGACGAGTGTGGCAGAGAGGATGGCGACGAGTGCAGGGATCCGCATACGGGTCTCCTTGAGGGGTGCAGGGTGCCGTTGCGACTGATTGTATTCGGCGGCGCGGCGCTGCGCGGAGTCAAAAAAATACTGGCACGGTGTTAATAAAAAGAGAAGGGACCCGCGAATGGGGTCCCTTTGGTGGGATTGAATTATGTGGATTACTTTGCGACAGCGACCGCGCTGGCCTGCTCGGCGAGCTTGGCGGCCTTGTCGGTCTTTTCCCAGGTGAACTCGGGCTCGGTGCGGCCGAAATGGCCGTAGGCCGCGGTCTTCTGGTAGATGGGGCGGCGCAGGTTGAGGTACTCGATGATGCCCTTGGGCGTGAGCGAGAAGTTCTTGCGGACGAGCGCGGTGAGTTCGACCGGGCTCAGCTTGCCGGTGCCGAATGTCTCAACGAGAACAGAAACCGGCTCGGCAACGCCGATGGCGTAAGCAAGCTGCACTTCGCAGCGTTCGGCGAGGCCGGCGGCCACGATGTTCTTGGCGATGTGGCGCGCCATGTAGGCCGCGGAGCGATCGACCTTTGTCGGATCCTTGCCGGAGAAGGCGCCGCCGCCGTGACGGCCCGCGCCGCCGTAGGTGTCGACGATGATCTTGCGGCCGGTGAGGCCGGTGTCTCCCATGGGCCCGCCGATGACGAAGCGGCCGGTGGGGTTGATGTGGTACTTGGTGTTCTCGTCGAGCCACTCGGAGGGAATCTCGTGCTGGATGACTTCGCGGAGGATGTCGGCGTGGAGCTCGTCGTTGCTGACTGTTTCGGCGTGCTGGGTGCTGATGACGACGGCGTCGACGCGGACGGGCTTGCGGTTCTCGTCGTACTCGATGGTGACCTGGGATTTGCCGTCGGGGCGGAGGTAGGGCAGCTTGCCGGACTTGCGGACCTCAGTGAGGCGGCGAGTGAGCTTGTGAGCGAGCGAGATGGCGGCCGGCATGAGCTCGGGGGTCTCGTTGCAGGCGTAGCCGAACATCATGCCCTGGTCGCCGGCGCCGCCGGTGTCAACGCCCTGTGAGATGTCGCCGGACTGCTTGTTGATCGAGGAGATGACGGCGCAGGTGTTGGAGTCGAAGCCATAGGTGGCGTTGTCGTAACCGATGGACTGGACGACGCCGCGGACGAGCTTCTGGAAGTCGACGTAGGTCTTGGTGGTGATTTCGCCGGCGATGACGACGAGGCCGGTGGCTGTGAGGGTTTCAGCTGCGACCCGGCTGTAGGGGTCTTCGGCGAGGCAGGCGTCGAGAATCGCGTCTGAAACCTGATCGGCAATTTTGTCGGGATGACCTTCAGTGACGGATTCGGAAGTAAATAAGAAACGGTCGCTCAATTCCACTCCTCCCCAATCAAGGGATATTCGGTAGGTCGGCGTCGGCCATCCCTCGGGGAATGGGAGCCATATGCCGGAAGGCATTGTGCCTACGGGTGCATTTCTTCATGGTAATTGCCCGGCGGATGAAAGCCAAGGACTCTCAGCCAGTTGCGATATTGCGGCGGCGAGCGGGGAGTGCGGAGGATCGAGCGGCGATGGCCGGGTTCGAACCGCCGGCAAACAGGACGCGGGGAAAACGCACATAACCGGAGACTTACGATGGGGGTCCAATCTCTGCTAAGGTGTATTTTTCGTACCAGTTGACTGGAGGGTCCATGCGTACGCCGGTGCTGGGTTTGGCGCTGCTTTGCGTTGTGTCTCCTGCCTTTGCTACGCGGTCGGTCTCGGTGAGCCAACTGACGCAGGAACTTGTCGCATTGAAGGCAAAGCCGGACAAGGATGCGGCGTATGCGATCGGGGACATGCGGCTGACAGAGCGGTTGGGCGCGGCGCAGGTCGCGGAGCTGCAAAAAGGGTTGCAGGGCGGGCAGAGCAGGGCGGCGCTGGTGGCGATCGCGGCCCTTTCGGGGTTTATGCCTCCGTCCGCGGGGGAGATTCCCTCGCAGCCCGCGCCGGATGTGACGGAGCAAAAGCGCATCCTGGGACTGTTCGTGGCGTACGTGAGCAAGACGATTCCGCAACTGCCGAATTTTCTTGCGGAGCGCGTGACGGCGCATTTTGAGGACACGCCGCTGGTCCAGTCGCCGCAGGGCGGATTTATTCCTTACGAGCCGGTGCATTACCTGGAGACAAATAAGGTAGGCGTGCATTACCAGGATGGCCGCGAGACGGTGCAGAGCGAGTCGAAGGTGAGCGCGAAGGCCGCTGCCAAGGGGCTGTCGACGCGGGGTGTGTTTGGGCCGATCCTGGGCGTGGTACTGATGGATGCGGCGCATAGTCAGCTTGGCTGGGGACGGTGGGAGCAGGGACAACATGGCGTGCTGGCGGTGTTCCGCTTCGACGTGCCGAAGGAGAAGTCGCACTACGACGTGGACTACTGCTGCGTGGTGGAGCAGGCGGGCTCGGTTGCGGGCAATGAGTTTCCGTTCAGGAAGATTGTGGGCTACCACGGCGAGATCGCGGTTGATCCGGCGACTGGCGAGGCGCGGCGGCTGGTGTTGCAGGCCGAACTGAAGAGCGACGACCCGGTGTCGAAGGCTGGGATTTTGGTGGATTATGCTGCCGTGGAGATCGGCGGCAAGACGTACAACTGCCCGGTGCACAGCGTTTCATACGTGCTGGCGCAGAAGGTGCAGGTGGACCCGTACTATCACTTTGCGCTGGCGAACCAGATACAGCCGCTGATGAACCTGGTGACTGACGCGGTGTTTCAGAAGTACCAGGTGTTCCGGTCGGAGTCGAAGATTCTGACTGCGGCGGATGGGAATTTGCCGCCGGTGGGAGGGCAGCCTGCTGCGGCTTCGCCGCCTGCGGCGGATTCACCTGCGGGCACTGCAGTAGCGGCTCAGCCATCGGCTGCGACTTCTGCTCCGGCTGGGACCAATGCGGCGGCTACGCCTGCTGTTGCGGCGTCGGCTGAAGCGCCCAGGCCGGAGCCGCCTCCGACGCCTGAGATTGTGACGTCGGCGCCGTCGGATTTGCCGGATCTGGAGAATTCGCCGCAGGGGCCAGCAAATACGGGGTTCACTTTGCGAACGACTTCGCGGCTTGTGGATGTGGCGGTGGCGGCGTTCGACAAGAAGGGGCGACCCATCACGGATCTGAAGGCGGGCGATATTCAGATTTTTGACAACGGCCGGCCACAGCAGGTGAAGTTCTTCAACCAGGCAGGCGAGGGCGTGGTGACGGCGGCTTCGAGCGCGCCGCAGCCGGCAGGCACAGAGGATGCGGTGACAAACCGGCCGATCGCGGAGACTTCGGCGGCGGGCGCGGCGCAGCAGGCGAACCCGGGCAACACGGTTGTGCTGATGATTGACGCGTCGCACGTGTCCTGGGCCGATTTGAGCTATGCGCGCGGCGAGATGCAGCGGTTCCTGAAGACGGTTCCGGCGGACGAGCGCGTGGGGCTTTACATCATGAAGAGCTACGGGTTCCAGGTGCTCCAGGAGCCGGTTGCGGATCATGCATTGATTGCCGCGACGCTGGCGAAGTGGATGCCGAGCGCGCAGGACCTTGCGCATGCGAACGACGAGGAGCAGCGCAACAGGCAGCATTTTGACTGGGTGCATCGCGCATCCGACCTGGCCTACGTGAATGGAAATGGCGAGGGCGGCAACGACCCGGAGATGTGGGCATCAGGCACCGGTGTGGGTAAGGCATTAGCGAATCCTCCCGATGCTGAGCTGCGCCCGCTGGGCGATCGCCCTGAAGACTTCGCCCTGCACCTGCTGTTGGGCGTCGGACGGCACCTGGCGGCGATTCCGGGGCACAAGACGCTGGTGTGGATTGCAAGCGACAATGTGCTCGCGGACTGGTCGTCTTCGGCGGTTGGGAAGGAAGACAATGGGAACCGGTTTCTCGACTCGGCGGCAATGCGCGCGCGGGAGACGCTGAACGAGGCGCTGGTGAGCATTTATCCGCTGGATGTTTCGCAACTCGAAGCGGGCGGAATCAGCGCGGACCTCGGCAACCGCAACGTTCAGGCACTCGATCCCGCGTTGCCGGGCGAGCCGCCGCCACCCGAGAAAGTGAAAGAGAATGGTCGCGACATGGCAACGATGCACCAGGACACGCACCCTATCCAGGGGGTGTTCCGCGACCTGGCGGCGGCTACCGGAGGACGTGCGCTGCGGCGGGCAGGCGATATTGCGGCGGAGCTTGATTCGATCGTGGCGGACGGGCGGGCGGCGTATCTGCTGGGATTTACGCCGGACTCGCAGGCAGACGGGAAGTACCACGCGATCACGGTGAAGACTTCGCGGCCGGGAGTGACGCTGCGGTACCGGACGGGATACTTCTACTCGGAAGAGCCGGCGACGATGAAGGACCGCCTGCGCGAAGCGGTGTGGCAGCCGCAGGAGACGAACGAGATTGGGCTCGTCGCGCTGCCGGCGCGCGGGCCGAAGGGGCCGGCAGTGAAGCTGAGCATTGCGGCGACGGATCTCGAGATGGCGCAGCAGGGCGACCGCTATACGGACAAGGTGGATGTGTTCCTGGTGGTGCGGGACGACTCCGCGCTGCACGCGGCGGTTGCCGGCAAGCGGCTGGGGCTGGCGCTGAAGCCGGCGACGTATCAGCAGGCGATGAAGGATGGGATCCCGGTGGAGCAGAGCCTGCCGAAGGTGCCGGAGGGGATGTCGATGCGGCTGGTCGTGATCGATGAGAACTCGCGGCGGATGGGGACGGTGACGCTGAATGGCAGTGATTAGTGATTAGTGGTTAGTGGTTAGTGGATAGTGCTGCGGCGTAACTTCGGGTTTGGCGGCGATACGTCCGGAACGCAGTGTAACATGCGAAAAACCATTTCACCGACAGGCGAGGCACACTATTGTTTTGGTTTCAGCCAAATGGATCTAAGCGAAAGGAGAATCAGCCCAACGCCTAGGAGGAGAATCAGAATCTGGGCAAAGGTGCCGGCAATTCTTTGTGTTTCATTCGAATACTGCAATGCAACAGGAACTGCCCGATCGGATATTAGCCAAGCCCTGATCGGGAGAAAAACCAGCAGGAGCCCTAGCCCGAGCTGCAAAAGTCTAACTTTCCTCGTGCTTGGCCGAATTGCATTCGATTTCATTCCGATCTCACTCTCGTGGTCCGGATGATAGCATAATCGAAAGTTCCCAATCTTAGCCTTTGTTGCAGGTCAGACATCGTTAAGAGCAACCGCAGATCCTTCGACTCCTCCCCTTCCCCTTCGCTCTGCTCTGGGTCAGGGTCGTCGCTCAGGAAGACAAGGGGCTCTGGTTAGCGGCTGGTGCTGCGGTCGCATGGGGCATGCGAATATTCTGCTAAGCTAGCTTCATACTCTAAGAACCACGTTTGCCCGAGACCCGCATTGTCCGAACTTCTGCCCGTTCAAATACAAGAGCCGCCGCATGCACCTGCCACGGATGCGCCTGCGCCTTCATCTGCAACTGACTCCCCAGAGGATCCAACTGTCCCTATGCTCGACGTTCACCCGCCGCACCATGCTGCCCACACTTGGCGCGACTTCTTGATTCACATCGCAACCATCGTCGTTGGCCTGCTCATCGCCATAGGCCTTGAGCAGAGCGTTGAAGCGCTGCACCACCATCATCAACGCCACCAACTCGAAGCCGATCTGCGCGCCGAAGGCATACGCAATCTGCACATCGCGATTACCACGCTGGACTATTGCGACTGGATGGCGCGCTGGCAGTCGGAGCAGGCCCGGGAACTGGACCACGCCGCCGCGCAAGGCCGAACGCCGGTTTATATCCAGTCGCCGCCCAAGCACACATTACCATTCAGCCGCCCTTCGGATGCGGTGTGGACCGTAGCCCAGACTAGCAACATGCTTGGCCTTTTGCCACGGTCCGAGGCGGAACGCTATGCGCACGACTACTACGATGCTCATGTGGCAACCGGGCAGCTCGAGCACATTAACGAATTGCTCTATGAGCGCGCAGAGGTGCTCGATGCGGCAGCCGTCGACCCGAACACCGGTCCGTTGGCGATGCATGAAAATGCGGCCCACGATCTCTCGCGGATGAACAAGGAACAGCTCGACCGACTGCGGGAAATCACGGGACACTTGATCGTCGAGAGCCGCAATGATGCGAACTACACCCTCACTATGTATGCGCTTACTTGGGGAACTCTGAACGGGTTTTCGGACGACGAAAACACTCGCAGCCGAAGTGAAGTGAACGCAGCCTACTTTCACGACGGCGGAACGGCGGGACTCCTGAAGAAATTTCCGATCCCCGCAGAGAACAGTCCCGCGCCTGAAGAGAACAGGTAGCAGAATCGGCGCCAGGAAGATTACGGCTCGACCCAACGAGATACGTTGGTGGTGCAGTGGACGGGGTTAGTCCCGCCTGGCGGCCAGAAGAAGCTCGGGCTTTTTGAGCACGATCTTGCTTCTGAGTTTTGCCAATATGCCGGCCCCCTGCCATTTTTGCAGGCAGCGGGTGACGGTTTCCCGCGCCACACCCGCACCCTCGGCCAGGTCCACGTGCCCCACTCTCATAACGACGCCATCGGGTGTGGATTCACCGATTGCGCTCGCAAGGCTGAGCAGCAAGTGGGCTACGCGACCACTTGCGTCATCGATACTCAACGAGACGTGGGCCGCGGTGGACCAGGCGATGTTCTCCGTGACCGCAATGGAAAATGCATTGTCAAGAAGCGCCGGATGAGCGGATACCAAAGTCCGGATGGTCGGCCGCTCCCACTCAAGCGCACAACTCTCCGAGAGCACTTCAGTGGACGCCAGGTATTGAGACGGGGTGGAGAGGATTGCGGCGCCGCCGAAGATCTGTCCGGCAGTCAGCCACTGCAGGAGAATCCTGTGGCCATCGCGCGTAATCACGAAGTGCCTGCCATGACCGCTGGTGAGCAGGAATAGCCGGTCGGCGGTGTCGTCCTGACTGATGATCGCGGAGGCGGCGTGGAATCGCCGATGCCTGGCACGCGTCAAGACCGAGGCAAGTTCGGCGCTCGTCAATCCCGACAAAAAGCGCGGCCTGAGGCCATCCGGGAGACCGAGAACCTGATTTCTGACCGACAGCTTGCACCCACAGCTCATTGGATTCTCCCTATCAGATCATGCAGTCGAACATCTGGCATGGCAGCCAATAATCCTTCATCCGCGATGTCGTGGGCCGTTCGAAATCATTCCGGCAGCGGGACTCCCCAAACACACCCTGCGCCGGCGAAATTGATTCACATTCATAGACAGCATGATTCAAGAATGCATTTCGGGCGGACGAGCGCCACTCCGAAAGTTGCATGGCCGGCGGTGCAATTTTTGGATGGTCGATTACAACACGGGGTTATGACATGCGGGAGTCGCGGCCAATGAGTTACCCAAAGCCGGCGTTGTGGGTCAATTGATCTCCATGTTATCGAGATTGATCTCAATTGCATTCCAGGCGGCGCTGCAAGGCTCAGGCGACTGGTATTGAAAATCGAATACGACGTTATGGTTTGAATCCAGGCCAACCAGCCGAGCCTGCTCAAAGTTGGCTGCCGTTGCGAAATCAATCAAGTACGTTTTTCGAGGGGCTTCGTAGATGCTTCCACATATTGGTGAATAGATGCTCTGCCCATAGTCGAAGCTCCATACCTGATGGGCCGTCATTGCCGCGCTGTTCACCGCGTAAGCATTCACCTCACTGTAGGTTCGCGTAATGCCGGCGGGCTCTCCGGAGGGCTGATTCTCGCTTCCAAGGCCGTCGTTAAACACCATGACGTATCCCTGGGAAGTGATCGAGACAGCGTGCTGGCCAACCGGATAGTCGCCGCCAGCGTCGAGAGCGAGCGCCTTGGCCCGCAGGGATGGAAAGGTATACCAGTACTTGGTCGGGTCGCCGAATATCCAAATAACATCTTTGGTTTGATAGTCGATCTTAATGAGGAAGTTTTCGCGGCTGGAGACGATGACGCTGTTATCGCCGGGATCATACACGCTGGCGTTGATGTGAAACCAATCGGTCCCGGGACGCACAAAGGCGCTGGGATCATCGCCGTTTTTCTGCATGTAGGACGTAAGTATGTTCGCGAGGTCGAACGTCTGAATCACGGCTGGATTTGCTGTGGGCGAGATTTCGGCGACAATATCGCCGATGCTCGAGCCAAAATCGTCGATCCCAGTGAATTCGGCGAGCACGCTCGCGGGACTGGATCCGGGATCAATGTTGTGCGTGAACGCCTGCATAAGCGGTTGCGGAAGGGCGGTGGGAAGCGCCGATCCTGTGCCGTCAAGCGAGAGTTGCGAGAGTATTGGCGAATCGCCGCTTCCGCTCAAGAACTGCCCGTTTGAAAAATGGACCGCAAACGTTGGAATGGCAGGCACAACCCAGCGAAGTTCCCCGTCCGTGTCGACGATTACCGGTGAACCAAGCTGCGACTTCAAGATAAAGAAGCTGAACCCCAGGCGATATCCTGGCGCCCTGGCCTTGAGAATGGTCGGATTTGAATAAACACCGGTCGGATCCGAGTAGGGTTCGGTCGTGATCGGATCCTGCAACCGCTGCACAGATCCGTCAGGGAATTTCAATCGGAGAGTGACCTCATTCTGATACCCGTCGTACAGGCCAAAGACTGGCAGGTTGATCGAGTTGGTCTGTATGTGGCCACCGGCGGCAAGGGCAGCTCGAGTCCAGGTGACGTTGACGGGGCTGGACACAGTATTCGGCTTGGGCGCGATCGTGAATGCCACCGAACCAACATTCCGAGCGCTTTGGCCGGTGAGTTGAACCGAGGCAATGAAAGGAGTGACCCCGGGTGTGCTTCCGGAGATCACAATGTCGCTTTGCTGCGCCTCGGAGCCGTTGGAGTTTTGTGATGAATATCCTCCAGCGGGACTGAGACTACATCCAAACATCGCCAGGCTGAGAGAGAGCGCCAACCCGATTCTGAGCAGGGTTTCAGCTGATTTGAGCACTACGCAGATGCCTCCGGGGAATTCCGGGAGGTTTGACGATTTTTGCGCCGTCGCGACGACAACCCCGTTATTCAAAAAAAGCAGCCAGCTATGTGAGGTGGCCGGTGAAAAGTGCCGCGCGCGGGGGAACAATGGTGGAAGGGACAGGTAATACAAATCGTTTACGGCGCCAGGAAGAGTATGGCGCGATGCAGGAGAATGGAGGGCCTCGATCATGAAGCCAACAGAGCCCAGCCGCACGGCCTTGATGATCGCCCGGCAACGGGCTGCTCACCAGGTTCTCGATCATGGCGAGATCCTCTTTGACCCATTTGCCATGAAGATCCTCGGCGAAGACGAACGAGACGTGCTGCAATTTGCCAACGCGCACCCGTTGATGAGGATCGGACGCCTGTTCACCGCCGCGCGGAGCCGGATTGCGGAAGATGCTTTGGCCGGAGCTGTCGGAAGAGGGGTTTGGCAGATTGTGATTCTTGGTGCGGGGCTCGACACGTTCTCTCTACGGAATCCGCATGGCGGGCGGCAGGTCAGTATTTATGAGGTGGACCATCCCGCGACGCAGGCGTGGAAACTTGAGCGCCTGGCTGAAGCTCAAATAAAGACTCCGGCGTGGGTGGTTTTCGTGCCGGTGGATTTTGAGCGGGAGGATCTGGGGGAGGCGCTCGCGGGGGCGGGATTCGAGCGGAACTTGCCTGCGTTCTTCACCTGGCTGGGTGTTGTGCCTTATCTGACGGAGGACGCTGTCGACAGGACTCTGGAGTACATTGCGTCGATCCCGAACTCGGAGGTGGTGTTCGATTACATGGAGCCGCCGGAGGCGTTCTCGGAGGAGATGAGGGGAATGGTAGCGAAGCGGGCCGAGCAGCTTGAAAAGATAGGTGAGCGTTCGGTCTGCCGCTTCGAGCCGGCGGGGATTGCGGCGATTCTTCGCTCGCATGTATTTGCGGAGGTCGAAGATATCGATTTCGAGGAGATCAGGTCGAGGTTTGGCGGCACCGTTCAAGGGCTCGCGCCGGGGCGGGCTGGGTTTCACGTGATCCACGCGAGGCGATAGCTGGGCTGGCAGGAACGGCGCGTCGCCGACATGATAGAAATCTGTTGGGACGTGGCCGCGACAATCCAATCAAGTTGGTGAGCATTGGACATGAAGAATCTTTTTGATCCCGTGCTGGCAAGTGAAATCAAGCAGCGCATCCTGCGCCTCGAACCTGGGAGCGTGCGGGAGTGGGGCAGCATGACCCTGGCCCAGACGCTTGCGCACTGTACTGCTGCCATGCGGATGGCAATGGGCACGGTCAATCCGAAACGCGCACCCTTTCCGGCGAACTTTCTCGGACGGCTTATCAAGCCGCTTGTCTTCGGCGACGACAAGCCGATTCGCCGGAACTCACCTTCCGCGCCGGAGCTCTTCACTTCGGGGGTCACGCAGGGCGACTTCGAGCGAGAACGGCATGAGCTCATCGCGGCGGTAGACAGCTTTGCGACCGGGGGAGCACCATGCTGTTCAAAGTATCCGCATCCCTTCTTCGGGCGGCTCAAGCCGGAGCAGTGGGCGATTCTTATGTACAAGCACCTCGATCATCATCTGCGGCAGTTCGGGGTGTGAACGGGGGGCAGTGGCGTAACTTCCGGTTCGCGGTCAACCGGCAATAAAGTGATCACGCGTTGGTTCTGCGCTCTGAGAATCTTGTGGTCCACTCAGTCTCAGTATGAACGTGGAATGATTTGGCCAATACGAGGCAATTGCCTCCGTATGAAGGATTGATTTCCAGCAATGACAACTGCTGACTCCTCGATTTCGCTAAGGCTGATTCAACCCAGGGGTCGTGTTGGTGGTCGGAAGCGACGGCGTAGACCTCGCGAATCTCAGAGAGGCCGATTTCGTCAGCGGTGCGCAATTCCACGTCAAAGATAATGTTTCCAGAACGCAACTCCCCGGAAAACAACGCGACCACTCCCGTTGCTGACACCACGAATCGTTCTCTGTCACCCGTGGCGACAAACACATCGACGGATTGATCACTGATTACGAGACCGTTGTAGAAACCATCGTGAAATCGCTCAAACATTTGTGGCGGCACCTAGTCCGCTCAGTTTACTGAACCGTGCTCCTCATTTGTTCCGGTTTGTCGGTAATACGGAACTTGGGATTGGCGCGCGATGCTCCGAAAGGCAACCGCAGATCCTTCGACTCCTCCCCTTCAGTTCGCTCAGGGTCGTCGCTCAGGACGTCTGTGGGGGATGACAGCGTCTGTTGAGGGGGTAGGGCCGCGTGTAGATTACCGCTGGTTGTTGCGGCGGGGTAGTATGGCGGCATGCGATTTCGGGTGCTGTTTCTTTCACTCTGCGGTTTTTGTTTGTTTCTTCTTCCTGCCGGAATGGCGGGGCAGCAATCACAATCGGGCGCTGGCGGTCAGGCCAATCCGACTCAAGCCAATCCAGCCCAGACTAATCCAGCTCAAGCCAAGCCTGCGGCTGCTCCGGCGGAGAAGCCGCGGCCGAGGGTGCGGCCGAACGATGCGGGGGCGGCGCTGCCTACGCGGTTCGATTTTCTGCGCGGGGCTTATGGGCCGTTCAGGGCGAACAACGATTTGCTCTACTACCACCTCGATATCCGCGTCGATCCGGAGCAGAAGACGATCGCGGGCAAGAACACGATCCGGTTTCGCATGCTGAAGGACGGGACGCGGATCCAGCTCGATCTGAACGAGGCGCTGAATATCGACAAGATCGTTTGGGGCGATGAGACGCTGAAGTACGAGCGCGATACGGGGGCGGTATTTGTCGATTTTCCGCGGACGCTGAAGGCGGGGCAGGTGGTGACGATCGATTTCTATTATTCGGGCCACCCGACGGAGACGGGGCGGTTCGGCGTGTTCACGTTCAAGAAAGACGCGGCCGGGCGCACGTGGATCAACACGGCGTGCGAGGGGATAGGCGCGAGCATGTGGTGGCCGGACAAGGACCAGTGGCGCGACGAAGTGGAATCGATGGACATCAGCGTCGCGGTTCCCAACGGGCTGACGGATGTATCGAACGGAAAGTTTGTGGGCAAGACGGACCTGGGCGACGGCTACACGCGGTGGGACTGGCACGTGAGCTACCCGATCAACAACTACGATGTGTCGCTGAATATCGGCGATTACGCGCACTACTCGGACAAGCTGGGCGACCTGTCGCTCGATTTCTATGTGCTGCCGGAGGATCTCGAAAAGTCGAAGCCGCAGTTCGCGCAGGCGAAGGGGATGATCGAGGCGTACCAGCACTACTTCGGGCCGTATCCGTTTGCTCGCGACGGGTACAAGCTGATCGAAGCGCCTTATTCAGGGATGGAACACCAGAGCGCGGTGACGTACGGGAACCTGTTCAAGAACGGGTATCTCGGGCGCGACTGGACGGGGGTGGGGATCAGCCCACGGTTCGACTTCATCATCATTCACGAGAGCGGGCACGAGTGGTTCGGGAACAGCATTACGGCGAAGGACAGCTCGGACATGTGGATCCACGAGGGGTGGACGACGTATCTCGAGAGCCTGTATGTCGAATATCGCTGGGGCAAGGACGACGCGATGAAGTACCTGAGCGGGTACCGGCCGAAGGTGGTGAATTTGCGGCCGATCGTGGCGGAGCGGGGGGTGAATGCCGATCCGACGGAGGACCAGTACTTCAAGGGCGCGCTGATGCTGAATACGCTGAGGAGCGTGGTAAACGACGACGCGAAGTGGTTCGCGCTGATTCACGACCTGTATCAGCATTTCAAGTATCAGAACATCCTGACCGAGGACATCGTGGCGTACTTCAACCAGAACACGGGGATGAATCTGACGCCGATTTTCGATCAGTATTTGCGTCATGCGGCGATTCCAAGGCTGGAGGTGCTGTTCAGCGAGGCGCCGGGGATGGTGATGTACAAGTGGGACGCGGACGAGGAGGACTTTGCAATGCCGGTGAAGGTGGGTACGCCGGGGCACTGGCAGACGATTCATCCGACGACGAAGTGGCAGGAGATGCAGTCGCCGCTGTCGAAGGATGAGTTCCAGGTGGATTTGGATCACTATTATGTGGAGGTGAATAAGCAGTGAAGATAGTGGTTAGTGATTAGTGGCTAGTGATTAGAAAGACAGGGCTGGGGTCAGGAGATGAGGTGGTTGGCCCAGGTGCGGGCGGAGCCGTATAACGTTTGGAGCTTCATCGCGAAGAAGGCGGTGAGGTCGAAGGGCAGTAGGGTGTGCCACCAGCCTGCACGGACGCCATAGAACCGGACGGCGAGGAATCCGAGGAACGCGACGGCGAGCATAAGCAGGATTGCCCCGGCCCAGCGGAGGCGGAACTCGGCGGCCTCGTGCTGCTGAAGGCGGGCCTTGCCGACGTTGGAGGCGAAGGCCGTCCAGTTGCGGTCGTCGTCGAAGACCTGGCCGGACGCCTGGTAGGCCTTGAGAAAGCGGTCGGTCCAGTCCTGGGGTTCCAGGCCGATTGCGGTGGCGTAGCCGCGGACGATGCCTTTGCTGAGGATTCCGCCGGGCAGTTGGCGAAAATGTTCCTGCTCGAGCGCCAGCAGGTGATGCTGGCTGATCTTCGTGACGGCCGTGATGTCTTCCAGCGCAACGCCGCGGGATAACCGCTCCATGCGCAGGTCTTCTCCAAAACTGCCCATTGGCAACCCGAACAGGGTGTCAACCCTACTGTGGATTTTCCCTCCAACGATAAACGGAAGTCCAGCCACGGTCAAAGGCAAAGCAGAGGGTTTTGGTTACTTTTGGCCGAAAACTAATGTCTTTCCCGATACCTCCCGATATGGGACGGCTTGATTCCGTTCACCTGGCGGGTGTGTTCGCGGCCGTGAGGCTTGCGGGGGCCAGGAGACCCCCGCTAGAGCCGGTCGGGAGACCGGCGGTACAGATGCGGGGACGCGGGCGGCTGATAACCTGAAGATGGTGCGATGTTTCGCGCGCCGCGGAGCCCATTCTTTCGGATGAACAAGCTTGTCTTTGCCAACCTTCTGCATCGGCCGATGCGCTCGATCATCAGCGTGTTCGCGGTGGCAATTGAAGTGATCATGATCCTGTCGATCGTGGCGATCTTCATGGGGATGCTCAACGACCAGAAGACCCGCACGAATGGGATCGGCGCGGACCTGCTGCTGTGGCCGTCGAATTCGAGCTACATGAACGGCATAAGCGGGGCGCCGATGCCGGTGAAGCTGGCGGACTTTCTGCGGAAACTGCCGCACGTACAGGCGGTATCGCCAGCGATTACCAACCTGACGACACAGGGCAAGATCGAGATTGTTTATGGGATCGACTTCAAGAGCTTCGATGCGCTGAAGCCGTTTCAATTCATTGCCGGCGGCCCGTTCGAGCAGCCGTACGACGTGATTGTGGACGACATCCAGGCGAACTCGACTCCGCCGCTCCATGTGGGCGACACGATCAAGATCCTGAAACATTCGTTCAGGGTGTGCGGGATCGTGCTGCACGGCAAGGGAGGCCGCAAGCTGATCCCGATCGACACGATGGGAGACTTGACGGGTTCGGCGGGGAAGGCCTCGGTCTTCTATATCAAGGTGGACGATCCGGCCAATCGCGAGGCGGTGGTAAACGAGATCCATGCGACGGCGGGATTGCAGGATTATCCGGTGCAAACGATCGACGAATGGCTGGCGACCATGACGCCGGACAAGCTGCCGGGGTTCAACATCGCGCTGCGGGTGATTACGGGCATCGCGGTGATCATCGGGTTCCTGGTGATCTTCCAGTCGATGTACACGGCGGTGCTGGAGCGGACGCGGGAGATCGGGATTCTGAAGTCGATGGGCGCTTCGAAGGCGACGATTGTGGGCGTCGTGCTGCGCGAGTCGGCGGTGCTGGCGGTTGCGGGGATCATCGTGGGAATCGTGGGGACCTTTGGCGTGCGGATGCTGATGGCGCATTTCTTCCCGACGCTGCATTTTGAGATCACAGCGGACTGGATGGGACGGGCGGCGTTGATTGCATTCGTGGGCGCGATTGCCGGAGCGCTTTACCCGGCCTGGATGGCGGCGCGGAAAGACCCGATTGACGCGCTGGCGTACGAATAAAACAGGGATCAGGGACCAGGGATCAGGGATCAGAAAGACTCCTGATTGCGCGGTTCACTTGATGCGGCATGGCAATGCTGACGGGACCGATATACTGACGCAGTTACAATCAGGCCCAATTCCCAATCAACATTTTCTCGATTCTGCGGGAGATGCTGTTTCTTGACGACATCCTTGAAGCGCGGGGCCTTGATTTTGTGGCTGGTGCTCGTCGCAGGATTTGCGGCGGCGCATTTTGCGCACCTGCGCGCGGATTTTCCCAATCACTCGCCGTGGATTGAAGACTGGGCGAAGTACACGGACGAGGGCTGGTACGGGAACGCGGCGGTGCGCGCGCACTTGTTCGGGCACTGGCGCGTGCCGGGGGATTTCAATCCCGCGCCGGCGGTGCCGGTGTGGCCGCTGCTCGAGTGGCTGCTGTTTTTCGCGACGGGAGTGAAGATCGAGGCGGCGAGGGCGCTCGCTGTTTCGTTCTTTTGCCTCGACCTGCTGCTGGGCTATACGCTGCTGCGCGTGCGCGTGCCGCGATGGGCGGCGCTGCTGGCCGTGACGATGGCCGTCACGAGCCCATTTCTGTATGCGTTCAGCCGGCTGGCGATCCTCGAGCCGATGCTGATCTTCTTTTTGCTGGCGGCACTGAACCTGGCGGTGCGGCTGCCGCGGTTTCGGCGGCCCATTGCGGCGTCTGCTGCGATCGGGGTGCTGTTCACGCTGATGCTGCTGACGAAGACGACGGGCGTGTTCCTGCTGCCGGCGATTGCGTGGGCGATTCTAACCTCGCTGTGGCCCGACCGCGGTAAAGCCCATCGGTGCGCGGGTGCTGCGGCGCTCGGGTTTGTGGTGACGTTCGGAGCGTGGATGGCGTTCGTGGTGCAACAGGGTGTTCTGCGGGATTACAACTACCTGTTCTTCGTGAACCACTATCTGAAGCCGAAGCATTTTTATTGGCCGTTGATCAGCCTGTGGTGGGCGTTTCATGGAGGGCTGTGGGTGGACCGCGTGCTGATTCCGGCGGCCGGGATTGCGGCGGTTGTTTTCGCCTTCGCGGGGCGCGCGCTCTGGCGCCGCGGCGAATGGCGCGATCCGGTTCTGGGCGCGTCGGTGCTGGCGGTGGCGGGTTACATCCTGTTCATGACGTACCAGTACCATCCGCAGCCGCGGTACTACACGGTGGTGGCGCTGTTTGCGTTTTTTGTGCTGGCGGTGGCTGTGGAAGGGCTTGTCCGTGCGGGCGGCGAGTGGCGCCGGGCGGCGGGACTGGCTGCGTTGAGCGCGTGCATTGTTGCGACCTTCTTTAACGGGATCCGAATGATGGAATACGTTGCGCACCCCGAGTACACGTGGGTGACGGCCGCGCAGAACGTGGTGCGCTACATCGATGAGCACCCGAACGGGAACCGTATGCTGGTTTCGATCAGCGGGGACGAGATCGACCTGATTGCCCACGTGCCCAGCCTGTGCGACGACTTCGGGACAATCGACCTGCCTCCGAAGCTCGCGAAGTACCGGCCGGGGTGGTGGGCGACGTGGAATGATATCGATCCGGGGACGCTCGAAGACCTGCACATTTATTACTCGCTGGAGCAGGTGGCGACGTTTCGGGCGTTCGACCACTCGGAGCGGGATGCGCTGGTGTTATTCAAGCTGCATCCTTTGCCCGGGGGGCAGATGAGGGAACTGAGACCTGAGCTGCGCGACGTGATGCCGGGCGACAAGATCTATATCGACGTGGAATAAGGCAGGGACAGAGGGACAAAGGGACCGAGGGACCCCTCCGCTTCGCTCATGACAGGCGACGGGACAGGGGGGCTAAGGGCTCGAGGGAACGAATCTTTCCGATTCCGATACCTTCGGCCATGAATGCATCATGTCCTGGTTCCTTTGTCCCTTGTTCCCTTTGTCTCTATTTCCCTGCCTTTTACGGCTTGCCGATCATGACTTCGGTGGATTTGATGAGCGCGAGCGCCTGGTCGCCCGGCTGGAGGGACAGCTCGCGCACGGCGTCGGCGGTGATGATGGCGGTGAGACGCTGCTGCCCGACGGCAAGGACTATCTTGGCGAGGAGGCCTTCAACGGTGACCTCCAAGATGGTGCCGGCGAGTTGATTGCGGCCGCTGATGCGCGCCGTGCCGGGTTGGGCAGCGGCCTGGGGAAGGAATTCGTCGAGGGCGTCGACGGGAATGCGGTGATGACCGCCGGGTGTCTTGATGGTGCGGATGCGCCCGGCGAGGATCCAGTGCTTGAGGGCCGGGTAGCTGATGCCAAGCCGCAACGCGGCCTGCCGCGGTGTAAGCAAGGTGGGAGCATTCATATGTTTGGGAGTCCTAAAAGGGGTACTTTACACCTTCACACCCCATGCGCGACTAGTGGACGGTAAAAAATGGCTGCAATTAGTAAACCGATTTCTACGGGGCGACGCCGTGCTCACACCCCACCGTGACTGCGCTCACTCGACAGGGGCAGATACGGATGTTACATTTCCCGTGGCTTTTTCCGCCGGGCAGAAAGGCACTAATTTTGCGGCAAGGCCAGAGGGATACAGCTCCTCTTTTCAATCGCACAGGGTCGTTGCGTCCTGGTGGCCGTACCGACGTGAATTCCTTTGCATCAAAGGTGGCAGACCCGGATTTCAAGTTTGTGCTGTTCTACGGCTTTAAACCTTATCAGGAGGAAATGTGACTGCAACGGGTTGGGTGTACGTTTTGTTGGGCGTGAGCGTTTTGTCACTGATTTTGGTACGTCTGTTCGCGCGCCAGGTGATTGGAGCCGATCGGGGCGCGCCGGACATGCTGAGCATGGCCGCGGCCATCAAGAAGGGGACTGAGGCGTTTGTGAAGCGGCACTCGAAGACCGCGGCGGCGCTGCTTGCCCTGGTGATTCCGGCAGCCGCATACGGCCAGCCCGAACACGGGGGCGGAGGAGAGGCCAGCCTTACCCTGCCCGATTTGAAATCAGTGCCGTTTTGGGGAATGAACGGACACTCGCTCCTGATGATCGGGCTGCTGTTCTGCGTGGGCGGCCTGCTTTTCGGCCTCGCGATCTACATGCAGCTTAAGAACCTGCCGGTTCATCGCAGCATGCGCGACATCTCCGAACTGATTTATGAGACCTGCAAGACCTATTTGTTCACGCAGGGCAAGTTCATCCTTTTGTTGTGGGCATTCATCGCCGTCATTATCGCTTTGTACTTCGGGGTTCTGGCTCCGGTAGGGAATGTTGGCGTGACGCTTCCCATCATTCTTCTGTTCAGCCTGGTCGGCATTGCGGGCAGCTACGGCGTGGCGTGGTTCGGAATTCGCGTGAACACGTTTGCCAACTCGCGGACGGCATTTGCGGGACTGCGCGGCAAACCATACCCGTGCTATGCGATTCCGCTGAAGGCCGGCATGAGCATCGGCATGGCGCTGATCTCGGTTGAGCTGCTGATCATGCTCTTCATCCTGTTGTTTGTTCCCGGCAATTACGCGGGACCGTGTTTCATTGGCTTCGCCATCGGCGAATCGCTGGGCGCGGCGGCGCTGCGTATCGCTGGCGGCATCTTCACCAAGATTGCCGACATCGGATCGGACCTGATGAAGATCGTCTTCAAGATCAAGGAAGACGATGCGCGCAACCCCGGCGTGATTGCGGACTGCACGGGCGACAACGCGGGCGACTCGGTTGGGCCTTCGGCCGACGGCTTTGAGACCTACGGCGTTACCGGCGTTGCGCTGATCACGTTCATCCTGCTGGCGGTTCACGATCCCCGGACGCAGGTGCAGCTGCTGGTGTGGATCTTCGTGATGCGCGTGGCCATGCTGCTGTCGAGCGCAGGCGCGTACTTCCTGAACGGCGCGATTGCGAAGGCGAAGTATGCGAATGCCGACGAGATGGATTTCGAAGGGCCGCTGACGTCGCTGGTTTGGATCACTTCGGTTGTGTCCATCGTGCTGACCTACGTCGTGTCGTACGAGCTGATCCGCGACATGGGCGACGGATCGATCTGGTGGAAGCTGGCTTCGATCATCTCGTGCGGAACGCTGGCGGGCGCGTTGATTCCGGAATTCGTCAAGGTGTTTACATCGACCAAATCGGCCCACGTGAAGGAAGTGGTTACGTCGGCGCAGGAAGGCGGAGCTTCGCTGGGAATCCTGTCGGGATTTGTGGCCGGCAACTTCTCCGGCTACTGGCTGGGCTTGTGCATGGTTGCGCTGATGGGAGCGGGCTACTACTTTTCGCTCGGCATTCCTTCGGGGCCGACGGGATTGATGCTGGCCCCGGCGGTGTTCGCGTTCGGACTGGTGGCGTTCGGCTTCCTGGGTATGGGCCCGGTGACGATCGCGGTCGACTCTTACGGGCCGGTGACGGACAACGCGCAGTCGGTGTATGAGCTTTCGCTGATTGAGAATGTGCCGAATATTGAAGCCGAACTGAAGAAGGACTTCGGCTTCGCGGCGAACTTCGAGGCGGCCAAGCACTGGCTGGAGGCCAACGACGGCGCGGGCAACACGTTCAAGGCGACGGCGAAACCGGTGCTCATCGGTACGGCCGTGGTGGGCGCAACCACGATGATCTTCTCGATCATCATGACTCTCACGCACGGGTTGAGGTCGGATCTGGTTGGCAATCTCTCCCTGCTGCATGCTCCCTTCATGCTGGGCCTGATTACCGGCGGCGCGATGATCTACTGGTTTACCGGGGCTTCGACGCAGGCAGTGTCGACCGGCGCTTATCGCGCAGTGGAGTTCATCAAGGCGAACATCAAGCTGGAGGGCGTGGAGAAAGCGTCGGTCACGGACTCGAAGAAGGTGGTTGAGATCTGCACGGTGTACGCGCAGAAGGGGATGTTCAACATCTTTCTCGCCGTCTTCTTCGCTACGCTGGCATTCGCGTTCGTTGAGCCGTACTTCTTTATCGGCTACCTGATCTCGATTGCGATCTTCGGGCTGTACCAGGCGATCTTCATGGCGAATGCGGGCGGCGCATGGGACAACGCGAAGAAGGTGGTAGAGGTGGACCTGAAACAGAAGGGGACGCCGCTGCACGATGCGACCGTGGTCGGCGATACGGTGGGCGATCCGTTCAAGGACACCTCGTCGGTGGCGATGAACCCGATCATCAAGTTCACGACGCTGTTCGGATTGCTTGCAGTGGAGCTTGCTGTGACACTGAGCGGAGACCACCTGGGCCTCGCGCGCGCGCTGGCGATCGTGTTCTTCCTGGTGTCTGTGTTCTTCGTCTGGAAGTCGTTTTACGGGATGAAGATCGACACCACTGGGAGAAGCTGACCAGGTTGGCAAGAGAGCGCGGGCCATGCCCCTTTTACGGGACATGGCCCGCAGTGTTTGGGGAGTGGTTGCGGATCGTTCCGTTGTGACAGCCCCCGAACCGCGGTGGTATCATCGCTCGCGCAATCGAAAAACTTGTTTCTCGCGACTGCTGGATCAGGGCCAGGCGTGTTCTGCTGTGCGCGAGCCGGGATGGGGTGGATGAAAACACAGGTGTGGATGGCAGGCATTGTGCTTGCGGGGGCTGTGCTGCTCTCGCAGGTGGCTGCAGCGCAGAAGTTTCAGGAGCCGACGAAGGAAGAGCTGCAGATGACGTCGGATCCGAAGGCGCCGGATGCGCCGGCAGTGTATCTCTATCGCGAGGACACAACCGACAATCGCAGCCATTACATCGGCCGCTATGCGCGCATCAAGGTACTTACAGAGAAGGGCAAGGAGTGGGCGACCGTGGAGGTGCCCTATGTGCCGGGCTATTCGAATCCGCCGATCATCGAGGCGCGGACCATCCATCCGGACGGCACGGTGATTCCGCTGCAGGGCAAGGGAGAGGACCTTCTCGCATTCAAGACGAATAGGGCCCACGTCAAGGTCGCGGTCTTCAACATGCCCAGCGTTGAGGTGGGCAGCATTCTCGAGTACAAGTGGACGATTCCTTTGGGCGGGGGAAGGGTCAACTTTGCCGCGGGCGGAGAAGGCGAGGAGAACTACTATGCATCTGCACTAGCCTCGTCGGTTCCGGAATGGGAAGTGCAGCAGGATCTCTATGTGCACAAGGAGCACTTCTATTTCAACCCGGTCACCGATCTCGAGGCCAACGTAATTGGGAACCCGATCACATATTTTGTGGATGGCGAGCGCGCGAGCTATCGCCTTTTTACGCAGCGGCTGCCGGCCGGCGACAAGGTGACGGAGAGCCCCAAACAGGACTACACGCTGGACGTCCAGGACATCCCGGCGTTCAAGCAAGTTGCGAACGCGCCGCCTGAGGATTCGCTCAGGTACCGCGTGCATTTCTACTACACCCCTTATACGACGCCCAAGGACTACTGGGAGAACGAGATCAAGAGGTGGTCGCGCGGCCTTGATCAATATGCCGAGCAGACCCAGGCCATCCGCGAGGCCGCCGCTCAGATGACGGCAGGCGCAGCGACCGACGAAGCCAAGGCGCGCAAGCTCTACGATGCTGTCCAGGCGCTCGACAACACGGAATTCTCGCGAACCAAGTCCGAATCCGAACGGCGCCAGGAGCACCTGAAGGCACAAGCGAAGCGGGCAGATGATGTGTTGCGCGAGAAGAGCGGCTCGGCCAACGACCTCGCGGCTTTATTTCTTGCCCTGGCGCGCGCGGCCGGACTGCAAGCCGACGGCCTGAAGATCGCCAGCCGGAATGAGCGGCTGTTCGACATGAACTACCTTTCGCTGCGCCAGCTCGACACGCTGCTCGTGGTGCTACACCTGAACGGCAAGGACGTGTACGTCGATCCCGGCGAAAAGCTGTGCCCGTTCGGGCAGCTTGGCTGGGCGCACACGATGGCGGGCGGCCTGCAAGAGAATTTGCCGACGCCCACCTATACTCCGGCAAATCTCACCAAGGATGCGATCACTGCGCATGCGGCGGACCTGGCCGTGGATGCGACGGGGAGCGTGTCGGGGACGGTGCAACTGGTGATGAATGGCCCGGCGGCGCTGCACTGGCGGCAGTTGAACCTGATGGCGGACTCGGACGAGGTGAAGAAGCAGTTGACCGAGCGGCTGCATCGCCTTCTGCCTGCCGGCATGAATGCCGAGATCGCGGCGATCAAAGGCCTGGAGACCGCCGACGGATTTGTGCAGGCAACCGCGAAGGTTTCTGGCGCGGTGGGTACGGTGACTGGTAAGCGCGTGCTGATGCCTGCGTTTCTATTTTCGAGCGGCGACGCGGAAAAGACCTTTGTGAGCGAGGACAAGCGCGAGTGGCCCGTGGACCTGCATTATGCCGAGCAGGTGATCGACGACGTTGTGTATCATCTGCCGGCGGGCTACCAGGTGGAGAGCGCGCCCCAGGCGGCGCAGTTGCCGTGGCCGGATCATGCGGCCCTGGTGGTGAAGGTGACGGCGGACCCCGCGAAGAACACGCTGGATGTGCGGCACACGTTTGCGCGGGCGTTCGCGCTGCTTGATGCGAAGGAATACCCGGCGCTGCACGACTACTACCAGAAGATCGCGACGAACGATCAGCAGCAGGTGGTGCTGACGGCGGGGGCGAGGGCGGCGGGGCAATAGAACTGGCTGCGAGAGGTCTTGAGACGCCCAGGGGCTAGGGCCCGGGTCATTTATTTACGTATCTCTCGGCGGCACTGAAGTACCGCCCTGACCCGTTATTACATTCAATCCCGACTTTCGTAGGAAGCTGTGAAGCTGTGCCCATTCAAATCGCAGTCCGTGCAACAGACTCGGGCATGCGGTTCAGCCGGGCAGAAGTGGTGATATGATCGTGCTCAATCAGGTCCCGGACGGACGTTGCATCTTAATGCAATCGCAATCATTGTGAGATCCGGGCAAGATTAAGAATTGGGTAATGATCTTTTTCCGGGCTCCCGCTGGCGGAGCGCGGTCTTCGTGTCCCTTCGGTTGGACTCCCATCGCGACTGGAGGATTCCTGTATGCCTCATCCTTATGACCTGGTGCGTCCGGACGACGCCGGGGAAGCCCTGCATTTATTAAGCGTTGACGAAATCGCGACGCTGATTGAAGAAGGCCGGCCCGCGGACACTCTGCTGAACGTGGTGGCGCTGATCGCCTCGCGCTTCAAGACCGAGGTGTGCTCCGTATACCTGCTCGAGCCGGACCGCTCGAACCTGGTGCTAGCGGCGACGGTGGGACTGCACCCAAGCTGCATTGGCTGCCTGCGGATGCCGTTGAGCGAGGGCCTGACGGGGCTGGTGGCCGAGCAGGTTACGCCGGTGGCTGTTGCCGACGCGGGCGCGCATCCGCGGTTCAAGTTCTTCAAGGACTCGGGCGAGGAGGAGTACCGCTCGTTCCTCGGGGTTCCGCTGATCGATCGCGGCGTTCTTCAGGGCGTGCTGGTGGTGCAGACAAAGGAGCCGCGCACGTTCGGGGAGGACGATATCGACCTGCTCGTGGATGCGGCGGGCGAAGTGGCGCCGGTGGTGAGCGAGGCGCGCACGCTCGACCGATTTATCGCTCCGGCGCAGGCGCGGCTGTGGGCGCTGGCGCAGAACATCTGGTGGTGCTGGGATCCGGAAACCATCAGCCTGTTTTCGGATCTGAACCCGGCGCGATGGCGGCAGCTCAACCAGAACCCGATTGCGCTGCTCTCGGAGATTCCGCTGCGGGAACTCGAGCGCAGGGCGTCCGAGCTTGGGCTGCACAGCCGCATCAATTACTGCTACAGGCGGCAGCAGGAATATCTTGCCGCGGACCGCACGTGGGGCACCGCGAATGCGGGCGTGCTGCGGCCGCGCCCGGTGGCGTATTTCTCGGCGGAGTTCGGGCTGCACGAGTCGCTGCCAATTTATTCGGGCGGCCTTGGGGTGCTGGCGGGCGATCACATCAAGAGCGCGTCGGATCTCGACATTCCGCTGGTGGGAGTGGGGCTCTTCTACGGGCAGGGATATTTTCTGCAGAGGCTGGACGCCGAAGGATGGCAGCACGAGGACTACATTGCGACGGACGTGAACCACCTGCCGATGCAGATTGCGATTGGGGAGAACGGCGAGCCGGTGGTGGTGGAGATCGCTACGCGCAAAGGGTCGATTCGGGCCAAGGTGTGGCAGGTGAAGGTGGGGCGGAGGGACCTGCTGCTGCTGGACTCGGACGTGGAGGGCAATGCTCCCGAGGACCGCGAGCTTACTTCGCGGCTCTATGGAGGCGACGGGCGGACGCGCATCCGGCAGGAACTGCTGCTCGGAGTGGGCGGCTACCGCGCGCTGAGGGCCATGGGAATCACGCCGGGCGTGCTGCACCTGAACGAAGGCCACAGCGGGTTTGCGGTGCTGGAAGCGATCCGCAGCCGGATGGAGGAGGAGGGGATCGACTGCAGGGCCGCGGCAAGGCAGGTGTCGCGCGAAGTGGTGTTTACCACGCACACGCCGGTGCCCGCGGGGCACGACCGGTTCCCGGCGGACCTGATCGAGGAGCACCTGGGGCCTCTGCGCGACGAGATGGGCATGTCGCAGGAAGACCTGATGGGCTTCGGCAGGGTCTATTCGAACGATTACAACGAGACGTTCTGCATGACCGTGCTGGGGCTGAAGTTGTCGCGGCGCGCGAATGCGGTTTCGTCGCTGCATGGGGAAGTTTCGCGGGAGATGTGGTGGAACCTGTTTCCGGGGGGCCCGCAGGATGCAGTGCCGATCGGGCATATCACCAACGGCGTGCACGTGCCCTCGTGGCTCGCGCCGCAGATGCGGCGGCTGTATGACCGGCACCTCGGCGTTGGGTGGCAATTGCGCAGCGGCGACAAGAAGACCTGGGCCGAGATCGAGCAGGTGGACGATGGCGAGTTGTGGGAGACGCACCTGGCGCTGAAGGCGCAGCTGATCGAGTTTGCGCGGAGGCGGGCGAAGGAGCAGGCGGCGTTCCGCGACGACCCGGCGGAGGCGATTGCGCGGCTGGGAAGGGTGCTGTCGCAGGATGCGCTGACGATCGGGTTCGCGCGGCGGTTCGCGACGTATAAGCGCGCGAACCTGATCCTGGCGGACATCGAGCGGCTTGCGGGGATGGTGAACGATCCAAAGCGGCCGGTGCAGTTCGTGTTCGCGGGCAAGGCGCATCCGCACGATGAGCCGGGCAAACAGGTGTTGCAGCAGATTGCGCAGATGATGCGCAACTCCGAGGTGGGCGAGAAGTTCGTCTTCATCGAGGACTACGACATCAACGTGGGGCGGCACCTTGTCCAGGGCGTGGACGTGTGGCTGAACAATCCGCGGCGGCCGCTGGAGGCCTCGGGAACGAGCGGACAGAAGGTGGTGCTCAACGGCGGGCTGAACCTGTCGGTGCTGGACGGGTGGTGGGCGGAGGCATACGACGGGATGAACGGATTCGGCATCGGGACGGGCCGGACGCACACGAAGATGGACGTGCACGACAAGCGCGACGGCGAGGACCTGTACCGAACGCTCCATGAAGAGGTGATTCCGCTGTATTACCAGCGTGACAGGGATGGGCTGCCGCGCGGATGGATCCAGCGCATGAAGCGGACGATTCGCACGCTGGGCTGGCGGTTCAACGCAGACCGCATGGTGATGGACTATACGGAGCAGTGCTACGTTCCGGCGGCGGGGGGAACTTCGAGCGAGATACGGTAGCTATTCAAATTAGGAAATCTGGCGCGGCAGTTGCGCCATATGGCAGAATCGGGGAAGTTTTTCGCACGATCCCAGGAGGCCATGTGCGCAAGTGGTGCCTTGTCGCAGCAGTGTGTGTTGCGGTTGTGAACCTCGCGGCGCTTCAGTCGCAGGAACTGAAAGTGAAATCGGCGACGGCGAAGGCAGTCGAACTGGAGTGGACAGGGGCGGCTGGTGCGGCCGTGCTGGAGCGGGCGTCCGGACAGGCTTTTCAGAAGGTCGGCGCGGCCGATGCGGGGCACTACCAGGACACGGGCATCGACTCGTTCGGGACCTATAAGTATCGGATCAACACGGCTGGGAAATTCTCGAACGTCGTCACCGTGGGTCCGCCGCCAGCGGGCGTTTCGAATGCGGCCGCGGCTCCGAAGGGGACCGATCCTCCGAATTATGGCGCGGCGACTGCGGTGGCGCTGGATGAGAACGGGGATCCGGCGGTGGCATTCGAATGGATCGATCCGAACGGGGACGGGGAGAAGTCGGATACAGAGATCCGGTTTGCGCGCTGGGACCGCGCTGCGTACAAGTGGGCGGCTTCTGTGCGGGTTGCGACGACAGGCCCGCTTCAGGACCAGGGTGCGAACCCGATTGCGCTCGGGTGCGACGGCTCGACGGGAACACTGGCGATGCTCGCGGCGGTGGGCGAGAACCTGCTGTATGCAACGTCGGCGGACCACGGCGCGACGTGGAAGACGACATCCATGCCCGGCAGCAACGGCGGGCCGCATGCGGTGGCGATTCTGGCTGCGGCGGGGCAGATTTATGCGGCGGTCAATGCGGAGTCGGGCGCGACTTATGTCACGGGACCGCTCGCCGATTCGGGTTCGTGGAAGCCGCAGGCGATCCCTGCAGGGGGCGGCTGGAAGCTGCGGAATAACACCAATATCGGGATGGTTGCGGATGCGGGCGGGAAGGTGGCGCTGGCATTCCATGAGGACCAGGAAGAGGGTGACGGCCACCGGTACGTCTTCTGGCGGCCGGGTTCCGCAGAGCCGACCGTACTCATCGGAAGCGCTACTGTAGATTCGCCCGATATCGAGCTGACGTTTGCAGGCGGCGAATTTACTTCCATTTTTGCGGCGATTGTTGACGACAAGGACACGGATCACACGGTCTATGTCAGCCAGTCGCGGGATGGCGGATCGTGGTCAAAGCCGGTGAAGCTGCCGATTGACGGGCCTCGCAGCACCAATCCGCCGCTGAGCATTGCGGCGAGCTCAAAGGGCGCGTTGACGGCGGCGTTCGGCGCGAACAGCGGCACGGGGCCGGCGAACTGCGGGGCGCCCACGGTGTCGCGCTCGGCGAGCGGAAGTGCGTGGACAACGTGCGGGCTGGGCAAGGCGGCCGGCGGAGACTTCGGGCCGCAACCGGCCAATCTGCACGTGGTCGAAGCGCCGAATGACAAGGCATATGTTGTGTGGCAGGAGACGGCGGAGAGCAAGTATGCTCCGGGGGTGCTTGTGTGGCATGAACGATGAGGCGACGGGCACGGGGAATCCAGGGATCAGGGACCAGGGATCAGAAAGCGGATGCTGGCGATCGCAGGGATGGAGCGTATCTATTAAGGCGGTCTCGACCGGAGCGTGCCCTCACGGGATGGGGAGGGGAACGGACGGCATAGGGACGAGTCCGCGACAATCCGACAGGGACTTGGAATTCCAGCGCGGACGGTCAATTCCCGCTGAAGGTTACCAGTGAAACGCATGAAGGACCAGCAGCCCCACCGCAAAGAGCAAAGCGGCCAGAAAAGCAATTGGTGCAAGTCGTAAACGCTGACTCCAATATCCCCATTTCTTGCCCTTGTCCGCATGATAGGAAACAACGAGGAACCCTGCGCAGACGATGCCGAGCCAGACTTTCACGATCATGGGCCAATCATTCATCAGGACGCTCGCGCCAAGCGCCCAGTCTAGCACTCGGTCGATTCCTCGCAGCATAAGGTTGCTGCGAAATAGCTGCACGACGGCAACTTGGGACTTGCCGCCAATGAACTCGACTCAGCACTACGGACGTATCACCGCCTGCTCTTCCTTATCGGTCGGTAAAGTACGGTTTGGCGACCTCCAGCGGTCAACCCTCATTCAATCCTAACCATTGGCGAGCGTCGTGCTTGTGTCCATCAGGACTTTGCCAACCTTCTTCACTGTAGTCGAACACCTCTTCGTGTTCACCCTTGGCCAGAATTTTTCCCTCGGCACCCGTTACCAAATTGACTTTGGATTGAAGCAGAAAAAAACCTAACGGGGTCAAACTTGTCGTTGCGAGGAGAGCAATCGTCTCAGCCTCGGCCTCAAGTGTTGTTGGCCAATGCCCATACTTGGTCTTGAAGCCGTCCAACGCTTCGATGAGCCGGACAATAATCCCCCCCGGCGACTTGATAGTCTTGTTCATCGCAATACCTCGTGCCCAGCTCTCAACCGCCCATCCGCTTGGTCGCGCCATCGTGGGCTTTGAGGGCCCTGGTTCTGTTTGCGGACTTGACCGCGCCTTCCCATGTGAGCGCAGAACCCCAGCGAACCTTCCCGTTGAAAGTGAATTTCTTCCAACTGGTCGTTTTCAGGGTCTTCCGGTCGTAAATGTTGGCGTCGGCTCCAACACACTTAAGGTCGCCGTCTTCCCACACGATGGCGTTCTCTCCGAAAAGCTTCTTCGCTGCTTTCAGGGCGGCAGCTTTATCGTACTCAACGTTGTCCATTGTCATTCTCCTGTCCCGAGAAGTTAGCAGAAACTCGACCGGATGGAGTCTGGTCATATTGCCAAAGCACTCGCTCGCGGTGTTCTGGGCGAATCACCGCAGACTCTTCCCTGACCCCGGCCCGAGTAGTTAGAAGCTGCGCGAGTTCAGAGCATCTCTACCGGCCCCATTTCGGGACTGGCGCCGGATCGGGAAACCCGGCGTCCTGAATCTCCACAACTTGCACATTTCCAGCCGCTTTTGCACCGGGTTGCGGGCTTGCCCGCGGACTGCGCGGGGCATAGGCTTGGTGCATGCCGACAGCGCTGGGAGCGGGTTTGCCCTGGCATGGGGCATCGGCACCCGGTGCAAGGGCATTTCGAGGGCCGAAGACCGCAGCCGGCGCGGGGATTTCCGGTTTCCACAGGGCAAATGGCCGGAATTGCGACGGGGTACCGAGGAATGCAATCTAAATACTAGATGTTGTGGTTTGCTGTTGACAGCCACCATAGACAGCGGTATTTTTTCATCTGCGGCTGTGAAAGGACTGTTACCAGGGCGCGGCGCGACGTGACCGCCGGCCTGCCGCCGATCAAGACGAATCCGGGGCACGTCACCAATCCTGTTTCGATCGCTGTTTGGCAATTTTTTATCCAACCGTCCGGGCAAATCTGCGCGGTTGGGCTGGCATTTTATCCGTTAAGCCCGAAGGAGACCCCCCATGAACGAAACCCACACTCAGACGTCCACTCACGCATTCACAACACCGGCCATCCAGGGCGGATTGCGCTTTACCCGCTGGTTTTCAAGGCAGGGTATTTCACCTTACGACGAAGTGCAGTGGGAGCGGCGAACCGCGTCGATTACCGACAGCAAGGGCAACACGATCTTCGAGCAGAAGGACGTGGAAGTGCCGGTTGACTGGTCGATGACGGCCACCAATATTGTGGCCTCGAAGTACCTGCATGGGCAGATGGGGACGGCGGAGCGCGAGACCGGGGTGCGGCAGCTTGTGGGGCGCGTGGCGGAGACGATCCGGGACTGGGGCCTGGCGGGCGGATACTTTGCGACGGGGGAGGACGCGGCGGTTTTTTACGACGAGCTTGCGCAGATGCTGCTGACGCAGAAGGTGGCGTTCAACTCGCCGGTGTGGTTCAACGTGGGGTGCGACCGGCTGGAGCCGAATTCGGATGGGACGAACTGGCACTGGGACCCGGCGACGGGGTGCGTGAAGTTCGAGGCGACGGGATACAGGAATCCGCAGTGCTCGGCGTGCTTCATCAATGCCGTCGACGACTCGCTGGACTCGATCCTGACGCTGGCCAAGACCGAGGGCATGCTGTTCAAGTGGGGATCGGGCACGGGCACGAACCTGTCGCCGATCCGCGGATCGAAGGAACTGCTTTCGGGGGGCGGGGAAGCCTCGGGGCCGCTGAGCTTCATGCGCGGCTTTGACGCGTTCGCGGGTGTGATCAAGAGCGGCGGCAAAACGCGGCGCGCGGCGAAGATGGTGATCCTCAACGTGGATCACCCGGACATCGTGGACTTCATCGAGTGCAAGGCAAAGGAAGAGGCCAAGGCATTCGCGCTGATTCGCGAGGGCTACGACGGGTCCGGTCCGGATTCGGAGGCGTACTCGTCGATCTTCTTCCAGAACGCGAACAACTCGGTGCGCGTGAGCGATGAGTTCATGCATGCCTATGAGGACGACGGCGACTTCTGGACGCGGGCGGTGAAGGACAAGCGGCCGGTGGCGAAGCATAAGGCGCGGGAGATAATGCACAAGATCGCCGATGCGACGTGGCATTGCGGTGATCCGGGAATGCAGTTCGACACGACGATCAACAAGTGGCACACGAGCAAGAACACAGCGCGGATCAATGCTTCGAACCCATGCTCGGAGTACATGTTCCTGGACAACTCGGCGTGCAACCTTGCGAGCTTCAATCTGCTGAAGTTTGTGAACGCGGGGGGACAGTTTGACATTGCGGCGTACCGGCACGCGGTTTCAGTGGTGATCACGGCGATGGAGATCCTGGTGGACAACTCGGGATATCCGACGGAGTCGATTGCGCGGAACTCGCACGACTACCGGCCGCTTGGCCTGGGTTATGCGAACCTGGGCGCGCTGCTGATGGCGTTCGGGCTGCCGTATGACTCGGAGGCGGGGCGCGACCTAGCGGCGTCGCTGACGGCGATCATGTGCGGTCAGGCGTATCTGCAGTCCGCGATTGTTGCGGGATCGTGCCGGCCGCTGGACTCGGCAACTCCGCTGACGGCGAGCGTGGAGCGGCAGGGCGGCGCATGCCCCGGGTTCTATGTGAACCGCGAGCCGTTCCTGGACGTGATCAGGATGCACCGCGCCGAAGTGAACAACATCGGCAAGTCGAAGACGAGCGGCGAGCCGTTTGCCGTGCCGCAGCTGGATGCGCTGATTGACGCGAGCCGCGAGTGCTGGGACATGGCGCTGCTCTACGGCGAGCGCCACGGTTATCGCAACTCGCAGGTAACGGTGCTGGCGCCGACGGGAACGATCGGCTTCATGATGGATTGCGACACGACGGGCATCGAACCGGACCTGGCGCTGGTGAAGTACAAGAAGCTGGTTGGCGGCGGGATGATCAAGATCGTGAACAACACGGTTCCGGCGGCGCTGTTCAAGCTGGGGTACGACAACGACCAGGTGAACGCGATCGTGAGCTATATCGACGCGACCGGCACGATTGAAGGCGCGCCCGGGATCAAGCCGGAGCATCTGGCGGTGTTCGACTGCAGCTTCAAGCCGGCGAAGGGGACGCGGTCGATCCACTACATGGGGCACATCAAGATGATGTCGGCGACGCAACCATTCCTTTCCGGAGCGATCTCGAAGACGGTGAACCTGCCCAACGAGGCTACGGTGGACGATGTGGCCGAGGCGTACGCGGAGAGCTGGCGGCGTGGGATCAAGGCGGTGGCGATCTACCGCGATGGGTCGAAGGGCGTGCAGCCGCTGAACACGAGCCTGGATGAGAAGAAGGAACCCTCGGCGATGGACGCCGTTGCAGGGCGCGTGCTGAGCAGCCTGTCGGCTGGCCAGGCGGCGGCCGATGCCGACGTGAAGGCACTGGAAGCCAAGATCAGCGAGAAGCTGCAGGTGACGGCGAAGCAGGTGGTCGCGGCGGCGACGGCGTTCCAGAAGGCGATGGACGAGATCGCCAAGGCGGCCGCGGTGCCGGTGATCAAGGCAACTCCGGTAGCGCCCACGCAGGCCGAGCAGGACCTGAATGCGCCGCCGCGCTCGGTGCGTCACCGGTTGCCGGAGGAGCGGGCATCCGTCACGCACAAGTTCTCGATCGCCGGGCACGAGGGCTACATCACGGTCGGCCTGTATCCGAGCGGACAGCCGGGTGAAATCTTCATCCGGATGGCCAAGGAGGGGTCGACGGTCTCGGGCCTCATGGACTCCTTTGCTACGGCTGTGTCGTTGGCCCTGCAGCACGGCGTCTCACTGCGCGTGCTGTGCGAGAAGTTCGCGCACACACGGTTCGAGCCGAGCGGCTGGACGGGCAACGAGCAGATTGGCTACGCGAAGAGCCTGATGGATTACATCTTCCGGTGGCTGCATCTGCGGTTCCTGTCGGGCGAGCAGTTGACGCTGTTCGCAGGGCTTGCTCCGCAGGCGCCGCAACTGCCGGCGTCACCGACGATTCTGAACGAACCTGAGCCGGAGGAAGAGGCTGCGATTCCGCAGGATCAGTTGTCGCGGCTTGCCGAGGAGGTGGCTCGGAAGCTGAACCAGGTCGGGGGGCAGCCGACGCTGCCGGGAATGGGCGCGACGGGCGCTCCGGCGGGCGGGATTGCGCCGGAGATCCAGGCATCGGGCAGTGGGGCGAGTTCAGTGTCTGCCCAGATGCCGGACCTGAAAGATCGTGGCGTTTATCACGCGGCGGATGCGATGCGGGCTATGTACGACATGGGCGACGCGCCAAGCTGCGGAGTTTGCGGCGCAATCATGGTGCGGAACGGAAGCTGCTACCGGTGCATGAGCTGCGGCAGTACGAGTGGATGCAGCTAGGTACTTTTGCCGGAGCCTGAGGGCCGCCTAGGCAAAAGCCTGACGCTATGAGCCACAAGGCTGAAGTTGAGAACCCATACGTGAGTTAGAGGCCCCGTAAGGCTTAAGTCCTTGCGGGGCCTTTTGCGTGGGCATGCATTGTGATTCAGGCGCTGTCGGCTCCATGGATTGCAACAACAATCTTTGTGGGAATTGGGAGGGCTTCTCGGATCCGGATCGAATTACAACCCGGCGATGCGAGCCTATGGCTCGGGGACGGCACCGAGTTGTTGCGGCGTGACGTCCCCTGTTTCGCCGGGCTTTCTGAGTCCAACCGGGGTGGAACTGTGTAACTTGCGGAAGGTGACAAGTGCGCTCTCCTGTCCTTCCCTGTTACCTGCGGCGCGCTCTGCCTGGGAGAGCCGATACCAGGCGACTTCATCATCGGGGCGGATTTTCGCTGCCCGCTCGAGAGGCTCCACTGCATCCTTCGGGGTCTGGCCGTCGAGCAAGACTCCGCCCAATCCCACCAGCGCCTCTTCAAAGTCTGGAAACTTCTGGAGCACAGCCTCGAATCCCTGGCGCGCGTGTTCCAGGTCGCCTGACTGCGCCGCAATGTTGGCCAGCTCGTAAGCCGCGTTCCCGTTGCGCGGATCGGTCTCGAGCTCCGCGCTGAACTCCCGCATCGCCGCATCGCGATCTCTCGGATCCTGGTTCTCAGTGAACCGCGCAAGATAGACCCTGCCGAGGCGATAGTGGATGCCGGGGCGGCGCGGGTCGAGGCTTAAAACGTGATTGAATGCATCAATGGCCGCGGTGTAGTTCTTCTGACTCTCGTTGGCCTCGCCGCGAGCCTGAAGCATCCAGATGGAGTCGGGCGCCGCGCTCTGCAGCTTTTCCATGGTGATGTAGGCGTAGTTTCCGTAGATTCGGCCGGTATGGTAGAGCACCTCGGGGTCGTCGGGATAAAGCTTGTTCAGCGCCAACGCTGTCTCAACCGCATCCGAATCCCGGCCCAGCCCCGTATAAGCACGAAGCAATTGCAGGCCGCACAATCTGCGCGTCATGGGATCGGCAGATTGCCTGAATCCGTGTTCGAGTTTCGGCAAGGCTTCGTCGAAGTGTCCGAGCTCCGCGAGGGAGAGTCCCAGCAGGCTGTCGAGCCGCGGCAGTGATGGTTTCAGCTTTTGCGCCGTTCGAATTTCGCCGATTGCCGCATCGTAATCGCGAAGTTTGAAGTCGATGGCCGCAAGGGTCGCGTGGACCTCGGCGATGGATGGGTCAATGTGCGCGAGTTTTTCAAAGCTCGCCCTGGCGTCGGCCATCCGGCCTTGTGCCATGGCCTGCTGTCCCTCGGCTGCAAGGGCCGCGGCGGCCTGGTCGCTCGATTGCGCCTTGGCAGGCAGGGCCAGCAGGCAGCAGATCGCAGCGTGGGAAGTGAGACAGAGCAGCCCCCTGATCGAGCCGGTGATCATGGCATGAGTCTATGACACGCTCCCATAAATTCAAATGAGAATATTTTTCTCTTCCGAATTTAGGCAGTTCTCTGCTAGAGTGCAAAACGCGCTGTTCAACTCGCTAATTTCGTGCCGAATTCGACTCGCCACGTTCCGGATCGGAAGTACTGCTTCCGATGCGAAAGGAGAAGGATGATCCGCCAGATACTCAAATTGGCAACTTCGTTCGTCATCTTGGCCGCATGTATCGCCGGCGCGCAGGAGAAGACGGCGTCCGATCCCCTGAAAAACGGGTTCGAGAATCCACCGCAGAGCGCCCGGCCGCGCGTGTGGTGGCACTGGATGAATGGAAACATCACGAAGGAAGGCATCAAGCTCGATCTGGATTGGATGCACCGGGTCGGCCTGGCGGGGTTCCAGAACTTCGACGCCGCATTGCAGACGCCGCAGGTGGTCGACCACCGGCTGGCGTACATGACGCCGGAGTGGAAAGATGCGTTCAAATACGCGATCACGCTGGGCCAGCAGGACGGCATGGAAATGGCGATTGCCGGCTCGCCCGGTTGGAGCGAGAGCGGCGGCCCGTGGGTTCCGGCGTCCGAGGGGATGAAGAAGTACGTGTGGAGTGAAACGGCGGTCGAGGGCGGCAAGCCATTTTCCGGCGTGCTTACGCATCCGCCGAGCCGAACGGGCGCTTTTCAGGATATCGGCATTCGCGACGCTCTCGGCTCGAATAGTCAGGCCAAGATTCCCGAGTTCTACGCGGATGCCGCGGTATTCGCTTACAAACGGCCGGCGACGGATGTCTCTGTCGAATCGTTGAGCGCGAAGGTTACGTCGAACGGCGATTCCTTCGACGCTGCGCTGCTCACGGATGGGGACCTCGAGAAGACCACCTCTGTGCCCATCCCTGCTGCGGGCCAGGTTTCATGGATCAAATATGAGTTCCCGCAGGCGCAGACCATCCGCGCCATCACGTTTGTGATGAAGAGCCCGAATTTCATCGAGCAAATGCTCGCCGGGACTTCCGCTCCGGAGATGAATCTTGAGGCAAGCGATGACGGGCAGGAATTCCGGCAGGTTGCCAAACTCGAGACTAGCAGCGCCCCCGCTCATACAGTTTCGTTCGCGCCCATCACGGCCAGGTTCTTCCGCGTTTCGTTCAAGCGCACGCCTCCGCCGCCTGTACCTGAATGGGCAGCGGGTCTCGATCCGTCCTCGTTCGGGTTCCGTCTGCCTCCTCCGCCCAAGAACTACGAGATTGCTGAGTTGGTCCTTCATCCGGGAGCGCGAGTCAATCACTTCGTGGAGAAAGCGGCATTCGTTCCCGAGCTCGACCTTTATCACTTTGCGACTCCGGCCGTTGACCCCGGCGACGCCATCCAGAAATCCGACGTTATCGATCTAACGGGAAAGATGACTCCCGATGGCAAGCTCGACTGGACTCCGCCGCCTGGCAATTGGGTTGTGGTGCGGCTCGGATACTCGCTGCTCGGCATCACCAATCATCCGGCAACGCCGGAAGCAACGGGCCTCGAAGTGGACAAGCTCAACCACACGTTCGTGAAGAACTACTTCGAGAAATACCTCGACAGCTACAAGGAAACGGTGGGGCCCGAGTTGATGGGCAGCAAGGGCATCCGCTACGTGATCAACGACAGCTGGGAGGCAGGCTCGCAAAACTGGACCGACGACATGATCGCGCAGTTCAAGAAGCGGCGCGGTTACGATCCCACTCCCTGGCTGCCGGTCCTGACAGGCCAGGTGGTGGAGAGCGCGGAGGCGAGCGACCGATTTCTGTGGGATTTCCGCAAGACCATTGCCGACCTGATCGCCGACGAGCACTACGGCCAGCTTGAAGCGACTCTCCACGAGTGGCACATGGGCCACTACGGCGAATCGCACGAATCGGGCCGCGCCTTCGTGGCTGACGGCATGGAGGTGAAGAAATTCAACGAAGTCCCAATGAGCGCCATGTGGACGCAGACGCCCGGCGTGAACCATGAGCAGTATGGCTACAACGCGGATGACCGCGAGTCCGCATCCGTGTCCCATATTTACGGGCAGAACCTCGCCGCGGCGGAATCGATGACCGCCGCAGCCGCGCCGTGGGCCTGGTCGCCGGCGACTTTGAAACCGACGGCCGACCAGGAATTTCTGAACGGGATCAACCGCTTCGTCATTCATGAATCGGCTCACCAGCCCCTCGTGGGCAAAGCGCCCGGCATGACGCTGGGACCATTCGGGCAGTGGTTCAATCGCAATGAAACGTGGGCCGAGGAGGCGGGCGCGTGGGTCGACTATCTTGCGCGCACCAGCTACCTGCTGCAGCAGGGCAGGTTCGGCGCGGACCTGTTGTACTTCTACGGCGAGGATTCCAATCTCACGGCGATCTTCAACAAGACTTCTCCCAATGTGCCCGCCGGATACGGCTTCGATTATGTGAATGCGGATGCGCTGATTCACGAGTTCCAGGCGGCCAATGGAAGGATCGAGACGAAGAGCGGAATGAGCTACCGCCTGCTCGGACTCGATCCCTACAGCGAGCACATGTCGCTGCCGGTGTTGCGCGCGATTCACAAGCTCGTAGAAGACGGAGCCGTGGTTGCCGGGCAGAAGCCAAAAGACGATCCTAGCCTCGCCGACGACCAGGCTGAATTCAAGAAGTTGAACGACGAACTCTTTGGCGATGGAACTGGCATGCACAAGGCCGGCAAAGGAACAGTCTATGCGGGCGCGAGCCCGGCAGATGCTTTGCGCGCCATGAACGTGGCGCCGGATTTCGAAACCACGAACCCAGCCGGTGGCTCGCGGCTTGAGTTTGTCCACCGCAGGCTGGCCAACGGCGATTTGTACTTTATCGATAACCGGGGAGACAGTGGCGCCAGGATCGACGCAACCTTCCGCGTTGCAGGGAAGGAGGCCGAGCTCTGGCATCCCGAAACCGGCAGAGTGGAACCCGCAAGCTTCAAGATCGCGGCAGGACGCACCACCGTTCCTCTCGATCTCGAGCCATGGGGCAGCGTGTTTGTGGTCTTTCGCAAATCCACGACAATTACCAGCCGCACCGTGCCCGCAGGGGAGAGGAAAGACCTGGCTACACTCGACGGTTCATGGAAGATCAGCTTTCAACCGGGGCGCGGAGCGCCGGACTCGATTGCCGTGGATTCGCTTGCGTCATGGAGCGACAGCTCCGACGCCGGCGTTAAATACTTCTCCGGCACGGGTTCCTATACCAAGTCCATCGACGTCTCCGCAGACTGGCTGGCCAAACGGGCGCAGGTCTGGATCGATCTTGGCGACGTGAAGAACCTGGCCGAGGTGGTGGTAAACGGGAAATCGCTCGGCATCGTGTGGCACGCTCCGTACCGGGTGAACATCACTTCCGCTCTCAAGCCCGGAGCGAATGAGCTCGTCGTGAAGGTGACAAATGCCTGGGTCAACCGGCTCATCGGCGATCAACAGCCCGGCGCTACCAAGTACACGTTTGCCGATGTAAAACCGTATCGGGCAAACTCGCCTTTGCTTGCCTCCGGAATGCTCGGGCCTGTCACGATCTATTCGGTTACGAAATAGCGGTCAAGAATTCAATCGCCTGGCGCATCGGCATATCGCAAACCGATGCGCGCGGCCTTTTATCTTTGGGGCGAGGAGAATGCGATGACCGGAATACCGGAATCCCAACCTGCTGCGGGCAATCCCAGGCGTTTTGCGTTCATGCTGCAGCTTCGACCGGGAGCCGCCGAGGAATATGAGGCGGCCCATCGCGCAGTGTGGCCGGAGATGCTGGCCCTGCTCAAGAGCGCCGGCATCAGCGAATATTCAATTTACCGTCGCGACGAAATTCTGATCCTCGCCTTGCGCACAGAAGATTTTGAAGCGAGTTGGCTCAAAATCGACAACGATCCAATTAACTTGCGCTGGCAGGCTGCTATGGCTCCGTACTTTCAGCCGGTTCAAGGCCTTCGCGCCGGCGAGCGATTCGCAATGCTCGAAGAGGTCTTCTACCTGCCATAGACGGGCGCTGCGAGTTTAGCTGCCTGCAGCGTCTCCGCCGTTGAGCGTCTCCGGAGTAACAACTTTGTGGCGCACGTAGTTGTACGGAGGAACCGCGTGCCCGCGAAGCATGGATACTCCCAGTTGGATCAGGCGCGGGCCGTACGTGTCGGCTTCGTGCGAAACGCTGCCGACGAGCGCGCTTTGGCCCGATCGCATCTCTTCGAGCGCGTCCGGAATACAGTCCTGCCCCACCACGGCGATGTCGTGCTCGCGGCTGTGCTGCCTCGCCGCATCCAGTACGCCGAGCGCGCTTGAATCCGTGGCGGCGGCCACCAGAATGCGCTGGCTTCCTGGATTCCTGACCAGAAACTCACCTACTGAGAGCCGGCTTGGATTACGCGAACCGCGTCCGTCGATCTGCACGAATCGCTCGGGCGGCAGATTGCGCAGCCGCTGCTTCACGGCTTCAAAAGCTCCTGTGATGCGGCTCTGGACAAAGCTGCCGGCCTCGTTGAACCCCACGCCAAGCACCCAATCGACATGCCCCTTCCACTTCCGCTGGGCGTGAAATGCGAGCAGGGTCCCGGCTTCAAAGCCGCACTCGAAATTATCCACTCCAAAGTACGTGGAATTCGGATGAGGAACGTCGATTGCAATCACGGGGATGTCGGCCTTCTTCAAAATATTGGCAATGCGCGGACCGACCGACTCCTCGGCCTGGAATTCGAGCACGAGATCCACACGCTTCTCCGCGAACTCCTCCGCGTTGCGCACGGCAGTCTCGGTGTCAAAGCGGTTGTCGAGGATTAACAGTTCAATGCCTGCCGAAGCTGCGGCGGCCGTAACGCTGCGCGACACGGCCTGCGAAAACGGAAGGTCGGCGCTTTGAACCGCAAACCCGAAACGCAGGCGCCGAGGCCTGGCCACGAGCCGGTATTGCCCGTTCTGCGTCTGGGCGACATAACCCCGGTGAAGGAGCGTCTTGAGAATGCGGTAGACGCTCGTTTTGGAGATGTTCGTCTGCTTGTAGACGTCTTCAAGACTGACGGGGCCGTGCACCTGCTCGAGCAGTTCCAGGACGTCAAGTCCCTTGGAAAGAATGGGGATCAGGTACAGGCGCTTGATCTTCGCTTTCGGCAACTCTGCCTCCCGAAGCCAGTATTCCAATAGCGAAATTGCTGAAACAACAGCATACATTTTCGGCACTGAAATAAGTTAGCCAGCTCAATAAAAACCATCCGGCGGGATACCCGGTATTTTGCATTTCGCCAATCGCCATGCAGGCGTTTTGAATAGTTAACCAATAGACGATCTAATCCGGTTCCGGATTTCCGAGCTGCGGGCAGCAGGCCTCAAAAACGAGACTCGACAAGAACTTTCTTCGCCCCTGCCGGGCCGGCGCTTCAATCTCGCCGGCTCAGAACTTCGGACTCGTACTTTCGAACCACATTCAGCCAGTCGGCGCCGCACGGCACATTCTTCGCAAGACAGTAGTAGTCCCATACCGCCGGCCAAGGCAAAGACTTAGCTTCCTCCATCAGCGCGAGGCGCGCAGTGTAGTCGAACCGGCATTCGGCTCTCTTGAACTCGTCGCGCGGCTCGAGCATTGCAAACAACAGGGCCTTGCGGAAGTTGCGCGTCCCAATCACCCATGCGGCGACGCGATTGATGCTGGCGTCAAAATAATCCAGCCCGATGTTCACGCGGTCCAGCCCGTTGGAACGCACAATCTCCTGTGCGATAGCGATCGTCGTGTCGTCGAAGAGCACGACATGGTCGCTGTCCCAGCGGACGGGCCGCGAGACGTGCAGCAGAATTTCATCGAGAAAACAGAGGCTCGTAGAGATCTTGTCGGCCACGTGCTCGGTCGGATGAAAATGACCTGCGTCGAGGCACAGCAGCGTTTTACGGGTTGCTGCATAGGCCATGTAGAACTCGTTCGAACCAACGGTGCAGCTTTCCGCGCCGATCCCGAACAGCTTTCCTTCGACGGCCACCTTGTGATGCTTTGCATCCATGGCGTCAATGATCGCGTCGAGCGAGTTGAGCAGGCGCTTTCGAGGACCCAGCCGGTCCGCCGGCGTGTCTTTATAGCCGTCGGGAATCCAGATATCCATCACGACCGGGCTGTTCAATTGCTCGCCGAGGAACTCGCTGATGATGCGGCTCGCGATGCAATGGTCCGTCCAGAAGCTGCGAATGCCTAGGTCCGGATGGCTCAGCGTGAGGTTCTGAGCGCTCTTCGGGTGAGAGAAACAGGTCGGGTTGAAGTCGAGGCCCAGGCCATGCTGCCTGGCCCAGTCAAGCCATCCCTGAAAATGCCGTGGCTCGATTTTGTCGCGCCCGACCGGCTTTTCGGTTTCAAGATAGATCGCATGCAGGTTGATCCGCTTCGCGCCGGGAATGAGCGCCAGGGCCATCTCAATATCGGAGCGCAATTCCGCGACATTCCGCGCGCGCCCCGGATAGTTGCCCGTGGTCTGGATGCCGCCCGTAAGGCTCCCGTTTGCGCTTTCAAAGCCGAGCACATCGTCGCCCTGCCAGCACTGGATCGAGATCGGCACCTGGTCCAGTTCGCGAATCACCTGGTCGGTGTCCGTTCCAATCTCGGCAAATCGATCGCGCGCGCAGGCGTACGCTTCTAGAATCTTCTTCTCAATCACGCGAATGGCCCCTTCCATTGCGGATTCAGGTTAATGCAATTGAGCAACAATTCCAATACGTAAAATTGCAGAGTTGATTGCAATGCCTCACCGCACTCGGAATACCGATGGGCCGGTCCTTCTCAGTCAGGCGGTTTTTGATCAGTCGAGCGCGTCGCCGATCAGGACAAGGCCCGCCGCCACAGTGTGTTGACGTGGCGGCGGCCGGAGAGACTACCCGTCAAAAGATGAGTTTTCCGCTGATTTGAATTACGCGCGAGGGCGAGGCTGAAGTGATCTGTCCTGCGGTGGTCGATCCTATACCGTTGCTGATCGACGAACCGCCGCCGGATCCGCTTCCGATCAAGGCTCCCGGGGAGATTGCGTACTGGTGGTGATTGAACGCGTTGAAGAAGTCGCCAGTAAGCCGGAAGGTGACAGATTCGGCGATGTGGAAGCTTTTGCCGACTCCCATATCCCAGTTATTGAGTCCCGGCTGACGAAGGTAGTTGCGGGCGGTGTTGCCGTACACGCCGAGGGCCGGCTGGTTGAAGCAGTTGAAGTTGACCCGCTGCAGCACCTCGGTCAGGTTCTGATGGATGTTGCAGCCCGAGACCAAATTCGCACGCTGGAAGAAAGTGCCCAGCACGCCGCCCACATCGTTCGCCGTGATGCTGTAGGGGAAGCCGTCCTGGAAGGTTGCGATACCGGTCGTCTCCCAGCCTCCGATCGCGAGATCTGCGGCACGGTTGACGGTCGATGCGAACTTCTTTCCGCGGCCGAAAGGAAGCTGATAAACGTAGCTCGCCACGAACCGCTGGTCGACATCGAAGTCCGAAAGCCCGTAGTCCAGCTCCGGATGGTGATTGTCCATGAAGCCCTGAAAACCCGCCCCGGTGGCGCCGACGCCCGCCGCGGCGGACTTGTCGTCTTTGCTCTGCGCCCATGTGAAAACAGCGGTGGCGGCAAGATCGCGCTCGCGGTGTTCGAACTTCACGTTCATGCCGTTGTAGTGGGAGTAGCCGTGCCAGTCGCTGTTGATGTAGATGTTTACGAAGTTGGGATAAGGCAACCGGCTGGCGTTGCTGCACGGCGCTGCCTTCAGGTTGACGTAGACTCCGTTTGTCTGCTGCTGGCAGAAAGCCAGGCTATCGGCGGGAATGGCGTTCGGCTGAGCGATCTGGCGCCGGTCAAGAAGGTGAATCGCATGGGTCCCGATGTAGTTCACCTCTAGCGTGGTATTTCTCGCCACTTCGCGCTGGACGCCGGCAGTCCAGGACTGGACGTAGGGGTTCAGCGGGTTGTCGGATTCAATGACCGCGATGAAGGTGAGGGTCGAGACCGGGAACGGCCCAAGATTCGAGAAGGCGGGGAACATGTTGTTGCTGAGCTTTGGCGCCCCTGCATTCGTGGTGGGATTGAGCGCGTTGCGAATGCTGTAGGGGTAAATGTCGGCCGAGTCATCGATCTCGCGGCCCTCAGCGGAGTCGAAGAAGATTCCGTATCCGCCGCGGAAGACTGTCTTCGGCGTAATGCGATAGTTCATGCCGAACCGCGGAGCGAATGGAGTCTTAGGCCCCGGGTGCGGCACTGAACCACAATAGCGCAGAATTGGCCCGCCGTTGTATCCTGCGCCCGGCGCAACGCCATTTGTGGAAAGCTGCTTGTCCGCAAAGCAGAGGCCGCCCTGATTGTTCGTGTCATCGAGCCAGAAGAAGTGGTTCGACGCCTCGTACGCGGCGGCGCGGTAATCCCAGCGCAGACCCAGGCTCAGAGTGAGCTTCTGCGTGGCCTTCCAGTCATCCATCACGTAGGGGGCGAAGTAATTGAAGACGTGGTCCTGCGGGTTGCCCGCGGTGTTGGTCGGGCTCAGCGGGCCAGGAACGAATCCGCCCACGTTGTTGTAGTAACCCAGCAGCATGTCCGCGACGGAGTTGCCGGTTCCGCACAGGCCGCTCGCGGTGTTGCAGCCGGTTCCGTTTGTCTGGACGGTTGCGCCGCTGAAGGTCCAGTCGCCGTAAAAGTCGTCGTCGAGGTTGCGGATCAGATGCCAGTGCCGGTAGTCGGCGACGGCGCCAATGCTGTGGTGGCCGTGGGCAATCGAGAACGAGTCTGCGTACTCCCAGGTGGGGCCGTCAGATCCGGTGTAGGCGTTTACTGAACCGCCGCCGCTACCGAACCCGCCCGTGTTTAAGCTCACATTCGGCCAGGTCTCCTGGAGAGCCGTGAACTTCTTGAAGGTGCCGGTGAGGGCCAATTGCGAAACCGCGTCCGGCGTGATCTGCGGACCGCCTTGCGGCGCGTTGGCTGTGAGATGGCCGAAACGGAAGTTATTGACCATCGTGGAACCAAAATTGATGGCGTGCGAGACTGTCCAGCTGGTCTGGTTCTGCAGGTAGATCTCGTAGCCGTGCACCAGGTCCTGCGAGTTATAGAATCCCTGGTTGTTGTAGTTCGCGTCCGTATACCGGAAGAAAGCCGACCCATACTTCCCAAGGATTTGATCTCCGCGGTACGACTGCTGGTTCTGGTGCAGCGGGAACCCGACGCTCTTGATGTAGTTGACGACGCCTTCAGGCTGGTTGGGAATAGTCGGCGTCTTCCAGAACGCATTCTTCACCGCGACGAGCCCCACGTTCCCGGTCTGTGCCGAACCTGGAATTACGTTGCCGGGGAAAGGCTGGCCGGTGGCGGGATTCACGGGCATACAGTTGCCGCCCAGGGAGAGCAGCTTCGTGCAGTCCGCAGTCCCGTAAGCCGGCAAGAGGCCCCCGGGCAGGCCGGACCCAGTTGGAGCCTCGTACGACTCCGCGGAGAAGTCGCCGGAAAGGATGGCGGGATTCGGCACCTGCGTAACCTGCCTTGCCCCATTTGTGAGACGCCAGCCCTCGTAGTTCGCCATGAAGAAGCTCTTGTTCCGGCCGTCGTATGTCTTCGGAATGTAGATCGGGCCGCCAGCCACAAAGCCAAACTGGTTCTGGCGCAGCACGGGATTCACCGTCGGCTGTTTCGCGATGTAGTCGTTGGCGGTTGGAAATGGCTTGGCATCGAACGCATCATTGCGGTCGAACCAAAAAGCCGACCCGTGCAGGCTGTTTGTGCCGCCTTTGCTTACGATGTTGATCTGTGTCGCGCTGAATCCCTGGTCCGCGGAGTACGTGCCGCTCGAAACCTTGAACTCCTGGATCGCGTCCTGCGACAGCACGACCGCAGGTGTCACCAGCGCAGCATCGGTGTTGACCAGTCCATCGAGCGTATAGTTGTTGCCTTCCGGCCGGCCGCCGTTCACGCTGATCGCGGCGCCTTCCCCTTGTCGCATCGTGGCCTGCTCGCCGCCAACTGTCACCGCGCCCGCCCCAACGAGCAGCAGCTGCATGAAGTTGCGGCCGTTCAACGGCAGGTTTTCCACCTGTTGCTGGCTCACCAGGTTGGACAGCTCCGCCGTGTCGGTATCGAGAGACACCGCTTGCGCGGTGGCTTCAATTGTCTCGGTTACCGCGCCCGGCTTCAGCGAAATATCCACGCGCGCGTGCTGGTTCACGGTCAGGGTGATCGAATCCACTACGGCCTTGTCAAAGCCGCGCGCCTCGGCCGTCACCGAGTAGACACCGGGGTTAAGGGCTGGAGCGTTGTAGTCCCCCGCGCTGTTGCTCACGGTCTCAAACGCGACCTTGGTCGCCGTGTTGGTCACCGTGATTTTGGCATTGGGCACCACCGCTCCGGTTGCATCGTTCACTGTGCCGAGAATCGTTCCGGTGGCACCGGATTGGGCGAATACTGTGCCGCCGATGCCCAAGAGCATCGCTGCGCAGAGGATGAACCGATTGGATCGCATGTTCCCGCCTCCTGAATGTGTCGTTCTTCCGCTTGACGAGTTGGGGGACTCACTGTGCAGGGCCGCTTTCCTGCTCACTCTTCTTGGGTTTGTTCCAATGGGGAAAAAATTTCTATTCAAGCGACGATCACAATAGGCGCAAATTTAGACGATGAGCAAGGTTACGAACGGTTAGGGACTAAAGTTAAGAGACAAATACATCTTAACATATTCATGTATAAGGAGATATATCGGATTATGTTAACGTCGGTAAAGCGTTAGTGAGACGAAATCTCGATCAAAAACTCACCCGCAAAATCAGATGGAGCCAACCAAGCCGGGACTTTGTTAATATTCCCTTCGCGCTGGAATTCTTTCCAGCGGAATATTCCTCCGCTCTGGAAATTGCGGAATGCCGGGGGTCAGGAATGATGCGCGCTGCGGGCATGGCGGAACGAAACGAAGCTGCGGAAGGCGGGCCCTTCAGCGCCGAATTCCAGGCCGCCGTCCGCTCAGAGCTTGAAACGATGCTGCGGGCTCCCATCTTCGTGCAGAGCAGCCGCTGCAAGAGGTTTCTCAGCTTCATAGTCGAGCAGACGCTCTCCGGCAATGCCGGCCACCTGAAGGAGCGGACGATCGGGATTGGAGTTTTTGAACGCGCGAACGACTACGATACCGGCGACGACTCCATCGTGCGCGTCACGGCGAACGAGGTCCGGAAGCGAATCAGCCAGTTTCATCAAGAGTCGGCCGCGACACGCCTCATCCAGATCGACCTTCCGCGCGGTTCGTACGTCCCTGAATTCAGAATCCAGCCTCCGCGGCGGACAGGCAAACAGGTTGACGTCGCGCCTCCGGATGGAGCGGGGGCTCAGCATGCCCCGCCTGAGCGTTCGATAGCGGAGTCACTCTCCTCGGCGCTGCCAATCCATATCGACGCAGATGAGCACGGCAATCAACGCGCCGGCCTGGGCACGCCGGCCCGGCACAAGGTTCGCCATCGCGTGCTCGTTTCCGCCGTGGTGATTATTCTTGCTGCCGGAGTTGCCGTTTTTGCCGCCTGGAGGGCAGGGCGCACGCAAGGGGTTCCCGATCTCTGGGATGCCCTGATGCACTCGAATGTTCCAGTCCTCATTTGCATCGATACGCACGACCTGCAGCCTTTGGTGCCGCAACAGTCAGCAAATGGGGAGTCGTTTGTGGACCTTGTGCTGCGCCGCCAGATTATTTCGCTCGATGACGCCGCCATTGTCTCAACCATGGCGGGCGAACTCGGAAAGAGGCACATCCCGTTTCGCGTCGTCGGGGCTGAGCAGAGTTCACTGTCGGACCTTCGACGGCAGCCCGTTATTCTTATCGGGGCTATCGAAAACAAGTGGACACTATTGCTGACCCGGCCGCTTCGTTACCGCATTGAAGTGGCGAACCCTCCAGGATCGAGAGCGCAAAATGAGCCGATCGGCTCGATCGTTGATTCTCAACACCCTGAAAACTCTTCATGGGTTACAGACTTTTCAGTGCCCTACGCGGCGTGGAAGAACGACTACGCCATAGTGGCTCGAATGGACGATTCGACGACGGGCGTTCCAGCCCTGATCGAAGCAGGGTTAGGCAACGATGGGACAATTGCCGCAAGCGAATTCATCACTTCGGGCGCAACCGCAACGGCATTGGCGAATGAGCCCTCCTGCAAGGGCAAACGAAACTTCGAGGCCGTTATCGAGACTCAGATTATCGACACCAAGTCAGGCCCGCCGCACGTGCTGCGCCTGACGTGCTGGTAGGCGTTGCCGCATTGCGCGTGCGCTTCTCGCGGCCGCGAACGGGAGCATGCCTGTTTATAGACTCAATGACCCATTGACACTGCACTACCCCAAACCTAGGCTTGCATGGGAAATCGATTTTTTAAAGTCGAGGCGGCTTCACAATGACACATAGGATCGACCGAAGGGATTTCCTGAAAGCGGCGAGTTCCAGTGCGGCTGGACTGTGTGCGGTTCGCTCATTTCCAGCGCTGGCGGACGCCGGCAAGCCGTTAGTCGCGATCTCCACTCCCCTCAGTCTCTTCTCATATAGCGACGTGCAACTGCACGAAGGGCCGATGAAGAGGCAATTCGATGAGAATCACGCCCGATTTCTCAACCTTGAGGATGACCGCCTGCTGAAAGTGTTTCGGCAGGTCGCCGGAATGCCCGCACCTGGCGAGGACATGGGCGGTTGGTATGACTTGACCGGGTTCAGCCTGGAACGAAACGACTTTCATGGCTTTATCGCCGGGCACTCTTTTGGGCAATACGTGTCGGCGCTGGCGCGCGCGTACGCCGTAACCGGATCGGAAGACACGCGCGCGAAGATTAACCGTCTCGTCAAGGGATACGGCGAGACCCTCGATGCAAAAGCATCGTTCTTTGCCGGCTATCGTCTGCCCGCATACACATACGACAAGCTCTCCTGCGGGCTGATCGACGCGCACGAATTCGCTCACGATCCGATCGCGATGGAGATACATGAGAAACTGACTCGCGCGATCGTCGCTTACCTGCCCGAAAAAGCTCTATCGCGCGCAGAGCAGCGGGCTCGACCGCACAAGGATACGTCCTTTACCTGGGACGAGACTTACACGCTGCCTGAGAACCTATTCCTTGCCTATCAACGCAGCGGAAACTCTCTGTATGTCGAGTTAGCGAAGAAGTTCCTTGAGGATGACACGTACTTCAATCCTCTTGCCGACGGACTCAATGTGCTTCCATTCGAGCATGCATACAGCCATGTGAACGCGTTCAGTTCTGCGATGCAGGCCTACATTACCCTGGGCACCGAGAAGCACCTGCGCGCGGCGAGGAATGGATTTGAGATGCTCGAGAAGACGCAAAGCTTCGCAACAGGCGGATGGGGGCCGAATGAGGCATTCGGAGAACCCGGAGTGGGCCAGCTCGGCAACAGCCTGAGTGAGACGCATGCGAGCTTCGAAACACCCTGCGGCGCATACGGCCACTTCAAAATCACTCGCTATCTGCTGCGCGTTACAAGGGACGCGCACTACGGCGACAGCATGGAACGCGTGCTCTACAACACGATTCTTGGAGCGCGGCCCATCCAGGCCGATGGGACCTCTTTCTACTATTCGGACTACGCCGATACCGGCAATAAAGTCTGGTACAAGGACAAGTGGCCATGCTGCTCCGGAACTTTTCCTCAGCTTGCCGGCGATTATCACATCAGCACGTATCTGCGTTCGCAGGACGGAGTCTACGTGAACCTGTTTACTCCTTCGACTCTGCGCTGGAGCGATGGCGGAACACAGTTTGCGCTGACGCAGGTTACAAGATATCCGTTCGAGAACAAGGTCGAGTTACAGGTATCGGCTTCACAGGCGCGCGAGCAAACGATCTACGTCCGGATTCCAGCCTGGGCGCAACCGGATCCAGTGCTGATGTTGAATGGCAAACGGGTCAGCGTTCAAGTCGAACCGGGCACCTTCGCCCCCATCCGCAATACCTGGAAGGACGGCGATCGTGTTCAAATCGAGTTCCCGATGCCGTTGCGACTGGAACAGGTAGACGCGAATCACCCCAACGTAGTCGCGCTGGTACAGGGGCCGCTCGTGCTGATGGCAGTGGCAGAATCGCAACCGACCTTCGATCGACAGTCACTGCTCCGTGCAAAACCGGTGGGCAATGCCAATGGAGACTGGGCGGCAAACTCGAGCGACGGCAGCCAGGTCACGATGCGGCCGTTCATGTCGATCGACGCAGAGAGTTACAGCACCTACGTGCGACTTAAGTCCTGAGCAGCGAGCCGGGGCGGCGCACTTTCATTTCGATTCCGAATCATCCTCGGCCAATTTGAACCGGTTGTCTTCACGCTTCTTATTGGCGGCCTGCTGACGCAGGAGAGCGTATTGCTTCAGAAGGTTCGGGATCTGCCCACTCTGGTCGGTTTTTCGCGATGCGCGGATCAGATAATAGAGAGCCGTCTGATCCGTTGGGTCAATCACAAGGGCTTTGCGGCATTCGGCGGCTGCGTCCTGATATTGTTCCGCAACCATATAGAGCTTCGCCAACACAGTATGTGCAGGGCCTAGAGACGGGTTGAGAGCCGCAGCTCTCTTTGCCGAGTTCAATGCCGATTCAAATTCAGCTGTGCCGGGATCGGGATCCTGTTGCGACAGGACGTCTGCCTGGAGATAAAGGAGGATCGGATCGTTCGGCCTTGCCGCTAATTTATCTCGTACCCCAGCAAGTGCTCGCTCGAGATCATTCTGCTGCACCGCGGTCAAACCCTGCGCGGCCGCCGTCAGCGATTGCATCGGGTCGAGTTTGTACGCAGCATCGAAATCTTCCTGGGCCTTCTCGTACTCAGAGAGTTGAACGTAAAGCATTCCTCGCGCAAAGTAGAGGGGAGCCGCACGCGGCTGGAGATTGATTCCATCGTTGACCACCTGGATGCCCACCTCCATCGACTGGTGCCTGGCAGAGATTGCCGCGAAATCCACGTAGAGGTTGACATCTGCCGGATCAAGCAGGATCGCCTGCCGAAGTGTATCCACTGCACGCTGGGTGTCGTGCGCTTGTTCATACGACTGCGAGGCGAGTTCGAGCGTGCGAACGTCGGAATTTCCTGTGAGAAGCGGGCTCAGAGTAACCAGCGCCCCCTGAGGATGTTGAGCCATCAGTTGTATCGAAGCCAGCACCTGGCGCTCCCGTGCGTCCTCGGGGTTTGAGGCCACGCTTCGGCGCAGCACCTCCGCGGCTTCATCAAGTCGCCTCTGCTTCACCAGGCAGGCAGCGTACGCGTGCAGTGCGGCGGGTTTCGACGCGAAAAGCGAGGCTGCCTGCTCAAAGTGTGGCAAGGCTGCGGCGCAGTCTCCAAGCTGGTACTCAAGCACCGCGAGCATGCCGTGTGCAGTCAGGTCTGTGGGCGCCGCCCGGAGAATCCTTTCCAGCAGCGGGATCGCAGCGTCGCTTCCCGCGCCGAATTCAATCTGCGCCGCTCCTCTCAGCGCCGGAAGGTAGCCGGGGGCAATCTTCAGCGAACGCTGAAATGAAGCGAGAGCTTCTTTGTTATCTCCCATCCCGGCGTGTGCCGCGCCTTGCATGGCCCACAATCTCGGATCGGAAGGAGAAGCCTTGAGTGCAGGCTGAAGCAGTTCCAGCGCTTTTGGAAATGACCGGTCGGCAAGGGCCGCGCTGATCGCGTCGAATCGGCCGGGAGCCTGGGCCACGGCGTTCCACGCAATCAGGCTCGCAATAAGGAAGGCTCGCGCTTTTCGGAGTTGGTGCATGCTGACCCGCCCGCCGTGCAAGAGAAGACCACCCAATTCTGATGCCACGCCAAGCGGGCGTCAACACGCTCCGGTAAGAGAGGGTGTTGTGAAAATGAGGTCATCAAGCGTAGAGCCCCGCCGCGAAATGGAGGGCGGCGGGGCTGTCAGGATCCATGCCTGGAATCAAAAGGTCAGACGGCCCCCAATTTGCCAGTTGCGTGGAAGTTGCTGTGCAGTCGCTTTGCCAAAATTGCTCGTGAGGTCTGCCAGATTGCTGTCAAATCCGGTGAGGTTAACGCGGTTGAAGACGTTGAAGAACTCGAACCTGAATTGGAAGTCAACTCTTTCGGTGATCGGGGTTACCTTGTAAGCATTCAGATCGGTCTCAATGAAGTTTGGCTGCCGGAACTGATTGGCTGATTCATTTCCCTCCGTACCGAACGTCGCCGGAACGCTGAATTGCCCCGGCGTAAAGACACCGTTGAGAAATGCGGTCTTGGAGTTCCCTTGATGGTAATTGTGAGCATCGGGATAGTCGTTGTTGTCTCCGTCTGCGTTGTAATCTCCACTGCCTGCCTGATACGAAACAGCCGGATTCGCGGCTGAACACGGGCTCAGGGAACCAGATGCGCACACGCCCAGGAACGGCGCGCTCGAGAACACCATAGCCGGGTACCCGGTCTGGTAAATGCTCGTGCCGCTCAAGCCCCAGCCCCCAGTCAATCGTTTGACCGCGCCGCTCGCGCTGCTCAATCCCGGAATCTCGTAGTTGAAAGTGAGCGAGAATCGGTTCGGCACATCCCAGGGTGACGGGCCGTAATACTGGCTTGGCGAAATCTCGGCCGGATATACTGCCGCGTCGTCTTTGGATACGGAGTGCGTGTAGGAGGCTTCGACGAATCCTCCACGCGAGAATCTTCCCTTGAATGCCGCGAATATGCTCTCGTAGTTGCCGTATCGATCGTTGTCGGTGTAGGCGATCGAACCGAAACTGGAGTTCAATCTTTGCGGCGCGGCACGCGTGAGCAAGTCTCCTGCAAACGCGTTGATATCCTGACCGTAACTCACCACGCCGGCCTGGTTTCCGCCTCCCACAACGTTGTAAGAATGGGATCCCGCATAGCCGACCGATGCGGCAAAATCTTTTGCGATTTTCTGCTCAAACGTTGCCGACCAGATGTTTGCTTTCGGCGATGCGAGGTTCGGATTGATAGCCCCGATACCCGCATTGGCGCCGACAATCCCGCCTTTCGAATCCAGGCATCCGGACGAACCAAGCGTGGGACAGATAGGCGACCCCGCCAGCGCCGGATAGGAAAATCCGAACGGCGGTTTGCCGCCTGAGCCCAGTACAAACAGAGGAGGCGTCGCCGTACCGGCTGTGAAGTTTGGCGTAATTGGCCCAGGAGGGCTGCCTCGAAATTCCTCCTGCACGTTTGCCTGTGTCAGCCAGTTGTTATAGATCCCGAAACCGCCTCGCAGCACTGAGTTGCCCTTGCCGGTAATGTCCCAGGCAACGCCTACGCGCGGACTGAGCAGGTCTGAAACCGAGTGGTTCAGCGCGTTGTGTGTGGCCTTGGCAAATCCGTTCGCGATCTGTTCATCGCGGGTCTGGCCCGGTCCATAGTAGAAGTTTCCGAATACCGTGGTCGGGCTCTTGGACCACGGATTGCCGCTGTCATCCCAGCGCAAACCGAGGGTCAAAGTGAGATTCTTGCTGGTCTTCCAGGTATCTTCGGCGAACAGTCCCCAGGTTCTCGATGCGGCATCCCAGGACCATAACACTGGCTTCCCGGCGATCGGATCGTACATCACGTGATTCTCGGTGTGGGGAGCATCCTGAGCCAGCGCCAGAAGGTTATCGAAGCTAAAGGTCGGCTGAGACCACGGGCCCTGGAATGGTTCAACGTCATCGCCGTACCATCCCTCATAGCCGAATTTCAAAGTGTGCACACCGCGAACGTGCGTCAGCACGTCGCGCCAGTGATAGTTGTGCTGGATGAAATCGCCCTGGGCGAATCCCACGCCGAACGCCTGCCCCGCTTCCGTGCTGATCCCGGTGACACCGATCGAAGGGACGGAGTAATCTTTGGCGCCGCTCCCGAGGACTCCCTCGATTCGGTTGACGCCAAAGATCACCTCATTCAGCGTTCTGGGGGAGAACGTGTGCGTTTCATTCACCTGCATGGCCCATTGCCAGTTGTTATTGAGGGCGGAGAATGCGGGAATTGCCGATGCCGCCCCGTAGGTGAGCAGGGTGCGATAGTAGCTCCCGTAGATACGGTCTTTCTTGAGGCTCTTATCCACGCGCACGAAGTATTGCGTGCCGTTTCGAACCTGGGGAGCGCTGAAGTTTCCAACATCAATCAAAGGCAGGCTGCAGGGCAGGAAATTGGTGCTGGCGGTTCCGCACCCGGGGATCGTCGAGGCCGTGGAAGCCACGCTGACTCCCGAGACGTTTTCGGGAGGATATGTGCTCATCACCTTCGTTCCGACGGTATTGGGATAATTCGTCTTTGCCCACTGGATGAATTGAGGATCCGCAAAGGTGATGGAGGAGTTCGTGGCCAGAGATGAGCGAAGCGGTTCAATCGCGACGTAGAAATAAAACTCCTTGTGAGGAACAATCGGCCCGCCAATGCTGAATGACATGTTGTTGCCATGGAATGGCAGGTACTTGGGGCCCGAGAAGTGCGTCGCAGCAAACATGGTCTGGTAGTAATACCAATCTGCCGCGGAGCCATGAAACGCCTCGGAGCCCGATTTGCTGGTCAGCACTTCCTGGATGCCGCTGGCGCGGGTGTACTCGCTGGAGTAAGTGTTGACCTGAATCGTGGCTTCCTGGATCGACTCAGGATTCGGCGTCAGGTTGAGCACGCCCTGGCGAATACCGCTCGTCACATCGAGACCGTCGATCACATACATGTTCGACATCTGTCCCTGACCGTTCGCGCTTGCGTCGACCTGGGTTTCGGTGGAGTAGTTGTCTACTCCCGAACCCGGCGTTCCGCCCTTGCCGGGCTGGCCCCCGCCCATAGTTCCGAGGCCCGAAACGCCTTCCGCCATGGTTGTGAGCGTGACGAGATTGCGCCCGGCTACTGGCAATTCGGCGACACCCTCGTTCCCCAGAGTCATCTCGTTTCGACTGTCGGCGGTGTCGACGACGGGAGCCGCGGCTTCGACAGTTACCTGCTCAGTTACCGAACCGACTTTCACTGCGATCGGTTGATTGAGATTCTGCTCGGTGAGCAGCGTGACCTTGACTTCGGATTTTGCGAATCCGGGTGCAGTAACCGAAATGTCGTAGTCCCCGGGGGCAAGGCTTACGAATCGGTAATTGCCCGACGAGTCGGTCGTTGCGGTCGACACGACGCCGGTGCCAGTATTTTCAAGAGTGAGCGTTGCCTTGGCGACACCTGCTCCGCTCTGGTCCTGGACCACTCCCTGGATACTCGCTGTGAATTGTGCAATGGCCGGTATGGCCCAGAGGGCGAACGACAAGACCGTCAAGGCGGCAAGACGGGACATCCTGCGTCGTGGCATGGATACCTCCTGAATCAGCGGAATCCGGGGCATGCTGATTGATTGGATTTAGAAAACGTTTCCCCGAAGTCAGCTATGCTTCTAGAGGACCTGTTTACGCAGTGTCAATGGGTTCTTTGTCCTATTTGCCGTAAACACCCACGTCAAAGGAGGTTATCGCTTCCAACCTTTGTTGGGGACGATACCTTTGCCTTCCCGGATGGTTACGAGCTGATTGGCGGACACTCGTTCGTATTGCTCGCGCAGACCGCTCGGCCAATGAATGTCGAGAGACGCTTCCGCTGAAGGGCCCAGGCCGAAGTGGAGCCGGGGATCATTGCAGGAGTAGTAGCTGGATTGGCTTATGAGCGCCTGCGCCTGGACCTTGTTCCCGTAGCGGGCGATCACGCGGGCTCCTATCGCACTGCGATTTGATTTCACGCCCTCTAACTTTACCTTCAGCCAGTTCTGGCCGGCCTGGAGGTCGTTTCTCAATAGAGAGGGCGGTTCATTCATGTTCACAATCAGGATGTCGATGTCGCCGTCGTTGTCAAAGTCTCCAAATGCACAACCGCGGCTGCTGTGCGCCGCAGATACTCCATCGCCTGCCTGGAATTGAAGCTCCTCAAAGGTGCCGTCTCCCAGATTTCGAAACAGGACGCGGGGAGTCTTGTACGGGTATTGCGGCAGCCGTTTCTCAACTTCCGGGTACACGCTGCCGGTCACAAAAAACACGTCTGGATAACCGTCGTTGTCGAGGTCAACGATCCCGGCGCCCCAGCTCGTAAATCGCGTCTCCACTCCAATCTTTGCGGCACGAGTCACCTCATCGAAGTTGCCCTTGCCATCATTGCGATAAAAGCCGCTTGTATCGCCGGTGAAATGCGTTTTGAACAGGTCCAGGTGCCCGTCGAGGTTGTAGTCGCCGATCCCTACTCCCATCCCGGCCTGTTCCATTCCATCGTCGCTCAATGCGACTCCACGCGTGACGCCTTCTTCACGGAACGTTCCGTCGTGATTGTTCATGAACAACAGGCTCGGCGTTGAATCGCAAGCCACAAAGATGTCGGGCCACCCGTCTTCATCAAAGTCGGCCGTAACCACAGTCATTCCATAGCTCTCGGTGGCCGCGTCTATTCCTGCCTGCTTTGTGACCTCGGTGAAGGTGCCGTTGCCGTTGTTGCGGAACAGAGTGTGGCGCCCGGTCGGCAGTCCTCTCGGCCCGCAGTTCACCGGAACTCCCTTCCAATTGCAGGTCGAGTTTTCCCCCGGCACAGGAGCGTGCTCGAATGAAAAGCGAATGTAATTCGAGACGAAAAGATCGAGGTGCCCGTCGAGGTTATAGTCCACAAAAGCACAGCCCGCTCCCCAGCGCGCTGGACCTGACTGCCATAGACCTGCTTCCTTCGTCACATCCGTGAAGGTTCCATTGCCGTTATTCCTGTAGAGGCGATTCTGTCCGAAGTACGTGCAGAAAATGTCGTCGAAGCCATCGTTGTTGTAGTCGCCAACACAGACGCCATTTGCCCAGCCGGCATGCTTCAATCCCGCCTTTTCTGTTACGTCGGTAAACGTGCCGTCGCGATTGTTCTTGTAGAGGCGATTGGTTGCTCCGGGCGGATCGCCTTCTAGCCGTGTGCCTGAGAGCAGAAAGATATCCATCCACCCGTCATTGTCATAGTCGATGAAGGCACAGCCGCAACCATTTGCCTCGACGATGTACTTCTTTGAATCAACGCCTCCATAGATGACTGGGGCGCGCAGTCCTGCTTCTTTTGCGACGTCGGTGAAGCGCGCGTTGAATGGCCTGTTGGACGGCGCCGGCTTGGGCTGCGCCGCGACATCGCGCGTGGCGATGCCTTGCTGCTGCCCGAGAAGACGCTGAGCGAAGGTGCACAGAGAGAGAAGGGCGAAGGAACGGCGGCTGAGTGTCATTTGGCAGTTGCTGGCCGAAGCGCCCTCATTATGGCAGTCAGAATGACCGTGCGTAAAGACTTGGCCGCAGTGATCGGGCGCGAAATCGCTGAACTGGTCTCACGGAGCAACGACCAGCTTGTATCGGTTACGCTCACCCTCTTCCCTGGTCGCATCCTGGCGCGCCTTCGCCAGGCGCTTTAGAAGTTCAGGAATCTCCTTCTGATCGCCGGTTTTGCGGAGTGCGAGGATGAGATGATACAAGGCGCTCTGGTCGGAAGGATTCTGATCCAGAACCAGCCGGCACTCCCTCGCCGCCAGTGCATTTTCGCCGGCGTCGAGGTAATACTTTGCCAAAACATTGTGCGCTGCCGTGAGCGATGGCTGTAGACTGATCGCTCGCTTCGCCGACTCAAGGCCCTGCTGAAACTCCGGCGAGCCTGGCTCCGCGGACTTTTTCGAAAGGATGGCGGCCTGCAGATACCAGAGAAAGGCGTCGCCGGGTTTATCCGCCAGCTTGGCACGCACTGAGCTCAGCGCCTGATCCGGATCACTCTGGTTCTGCTCCTCCGCCAGCATTCCCTGCGCTTCCTCGGTCATCCCCTGTGATGGATTCAGCTGTTCGGCTCTCTTAAAATCGCTCTCCGCTTTTTCGTATTCTGCGAGTTGCACATATAACACGCCGCGAGCCATGTAGAGTTCAGCGGCTCCTGGTTGACGGTTCAGCCCGGCATTGACCATCTCAACGCCTGCCTGAAATGACTGGTGATCCATGGCCAGCTGGGCGAAATCTACATACAACCCAGTCTGCATGGGATCCTTTACGATTGCGTCCCTCAGAATCCTTACTGCATCCGGCGTGTCTTTGTTCGCCTCGTAGACCGCCGATCCCAATCGCATTGTGTCTACATCCGGGTTTGAATCCAGCAGAGGCCGCAACGTCGCGAGCGCGTCCTGCGGCTTTTCGGACGCGAGCTGAACCGCCGCCAGCGCCCGCCTGCAACGAGCATCATCGGGGTGTGACGACATGAGCTTCTGGAAGACTCGAATGGCGTCATCGTTTCGCTTCATCTTGAGCATGCAGACGCCGTAGCTCTGGAGCGCCTCGGGATGAGAATCGAGTATTGGCCCGATCTGCGAGAAGTGATTTACCGCGGTCTCGCAGTCGCCACTCTTTTCTGCGAGAATCGCCAACATCAAGTGAGACGTAACATCGTTCGGGCGAATCTTCAGAACATGCTCAAGGAGAGGAGCAGCGTCGGGACTCCCGGCCTCGTATTCGATCTGGGCCGCTCCTTCCAGGGCAGGCAGATAATCCGGCGAAATCTTGAGTGCATGATGATACGAGTCGAGCGCGGTTGTTGAGTCGCCTTTGCCCGAATATGCCAGGCCTTGCAACATCCAGAGTTGAGGGCTGTCGGGAGAACTCTGAAGGGCAGGCTGTAGCAACTGCAATGCCTTGTCAAACTCACGATTGCGGAGAGCGGATGCAATCGATTGCGCTTGCCCGTTTGCAGATTGCCCTGATATTGCCGGTTGCAGGCAAAGGAGGAGCGAAAGCAAATAAATCGATGAAATGAAATTGAGCCGCATCGCGTGGCGCACTTCTCCCCGTTGGCCTCTACCGCTCCGTGTTTGCAGATTAGTCTACCGCTCCAGTGCAACCGCGAACTCGGCATGGCGAACGAGTTCCGCTTGCCCGAATGTCTTTCTCTTTCCCGCCTGGCCTCCGTATGCCAAATGCGCCTTATAATTGCCCAAAAGTCCGCGAAGATCACGGGCCCGTTGCTTCGTCGCATGGGTCATATGAACCATGCCATTCGGGGAACGACCATTGCGGAATCAGTCCAACAGGCCTGGCTGGGACAGAGACGCACGCGACGCGAGGAAGTCACGTGATGATGAAACGAAGTGATATGCGCTGGATTCGTCACATGAAGGCTCGTGTTTTCCCGCATGGGTTGCTTGCAGGCGCCTGCATTCTTCTTGCGATTTCGTGTGCCGGCTGCAAGCGAACACCGCCTACCGTGGCCGTAATTCCTCGCACGTGCGGGACAGCGCTTTGGGAACCGGAGCACGCCGGCGCGGCTGCTGTTGCGCGTTCCACCGGGCTGAATCTCTACTGGAATGCGCCGATGCGAGACGACGATACATTGACCCAGATTTCCCTGATCGAGAAATCCGTCGACCGGGGAATGGCTGGAATCATCGTTTCGCCGATTCAGACGCTCCCCATGCGGACACCGATTCGCCGAGTTCTCGCGCGAGGCATTCCGGTGGTCGTGATCGACACTGAACTGGGCATTCCATCAGGCCCGAGGCTCAGCTACGTATTGAATGACGAGCAGGCTGGGGGTCAAATCGCGGCTCGCAGGATCGGCGAGATCCTGCATGGCAAAGGGAATATCGCCATTGTGGGAATTGAGCCGGAACTCAAGAGCAACACCGTGCGGGAGCGGAGCTTTGAGACCGTGCTTGGCCGCGAATTCGCGGGAATTCACGTTGTCGCGCGCAGGCTTGGTCTCTCAAGCGTGCCGCAGGAACAGCACAACGCCGAAGAACTGCTTGCAGGTAACGAGTCGCTTGACGCAATCGTGGCGCTTTCGCTTGCCTCAACTCGAGGGACCTATTATGCACTCGCCGAATCCGCCAAGGCCGGCAGGATCAAACTTGTAGGCTTTGATCAGGACCTGATCCCCCCGATTCGCGACGGAGGCATTGACTCTGTCGTTGTGCAGAACACCTTCGAGATGGGCCGGCTTGCAATGGAGCTTATGAATCGCGAGATTCAAGGTGCAGCGGGGGCCACCGAAGTCAACGTCCAACCTGTCTTGATGACGCGCGCAAATGTGGACTCGGCCGAGATTCGAAGCATTCTCAACCTGTCGTGGTGGCCGCCTCAATGAGCCGTACTGGAGCAAAGCGCAAGATCATCCTGGCGGTGCTCGCTGCAGCCGCAGTCCTGCCGGTGATCTGGGCAATCGCGTATCGCGTGATCCTGCGCACGGGGCCGACGAAGCACAATGTCTTTTCGCTTGAAAAGCAGGATGACTGGCAGCCGTTCGGCGGAACCTGGCAGTACTCCGACGGGGTAATGACCAATAACTCCGACGAGCGCGGCGCCAAGCTGATGACGGGCCCCGGATTTTGGACCAACTACTCCGTTGAAGCCGACGTGCTTCTGCTCGGCCAGTATGGAGACGCCGGGTTGATCATCCGCGCCAGCGACGAAGAAAACGGCGTCGATGCTTACCACGGGTACATGGCCGGATTGCGCGACCTCGATAACACATTGATGATGGGCCGGGCAGACTATGGTTGGAGAGAATATGCCGCGAAGGCCGTATCGCCGCGCGTGTTTGCTCAGCAGTGGTATCACATCAAGTTTCTGGCGTTCGAATGTGACTTTGCGGTCAGCGCAACCTCTCAAAGCGGGGAAACAACCACGATTGCCATCCAGGATCCTGCCTGCATCAGGTCCGGGCGATTCGGCCTCAAGTCATATAACACCGGCGCGCAGTGGAGGAATCTGCAGGTTCGGCCCGCATCGCAGCAAGACCTGGCGTCGATGGTTGGAGACCTGCAACCGCAACCAGCTGTGCCGAGGGATCTCCCAACCGGATCGGAACCGGCTCCGCACGAACGATACCTCGAGCCCATTGAGCGCGATCTGCAGGCTCATCGCTCTGTGGTCGATGCGCAGGCAATCAAGAACCTGCGCCTCTTGTCCCCAGAGGTGGCGAGCGACGTGACCGTGCAGGGGGTGGTTACGCTTACCTCTCCGATGCTGTACATACAGGACTCGACGGGGGGAGTCGCGATTTCCAGCAGCCGTCCTCATGCCCCTTTGCAGATCGGCGATGAAATCGAAGTGCGGGGTGACGCATTCCTGCACGACTTCAGCTCGGAAATACGCAATGCGGACATCCATCTGCTGTGGTCTCATACCCCGGTTTCCCCGGTTGCGGTTTCGGCGTCGCAGGCATCCACCGGAGCTTTTGACGCCCAGTATGTTGAAGTACAGGGAAAGCTCGACGGGAAACATGAGGACGGCAACGGAACTGAAATCCTGAATATGGAGGACGGGAGCGAGTCATTCGTTGCAGTTGTTCCCGGGCTTGGCCGCTCGCCTCATCCCAACACGCTGAAGGAGATGAGCAAATTGCGGCTGCGTGGAATCTGCGTTAGCGATTCCCGATACACCGGCGATTTGACCGCATTTGCGCTGATTCTTCCATCGTCTGGCGACATCGAGGTTCTGGAAGGTCCGCCATGGTGGAGCACGCCGCACATTCTTGAGCTCGCTGCCGGCGCGGTTTTTCTTTCCCTTGCCGGAATGACCGGGCTCTTCTTCGTGCAGCGCTGGCGCATGAAGGCCGTGCTGGATGAGCGGCAGCGTCTTGCTCATGAGATGCACGACACCCTCGCCCAGAGCTTTGCGGGCCTGGGCTTTCAGCTTCAGGCCATTTGCGAAGACGTCAAGGACGGAATCGACATCACGCCGCAACTCGCACTCGCGCAGAGCATGGTTCAAAACAGCCACGAGGAGGCGCGACGCAGCATTTTGGCATTGCGTCCCGAGCATCTCGAATCCGTTGGGTTGTTGTCTGCGCTGGAGGGATGTGCCCGGCGCATGATATCCCAAAGCGTCTCCATTGAAATCGGGACCAGAAGCGAAGGGAACGTGCAAAATATTCCGTTGCGCGTCTCCGACACATTGCTCCGCATTGGCTACGAGGCAATCGCCAACGCGATTCGGCATGCTCAATGTTCCCGGCTGTCGATCTCCCTCCTATATGGAAAGTCCAACGTGGAGATGATCATTGCGGACGACGGCGTTGGGTTTGTCGTATCAAGTGACTCGGCGGGCTTTGGCGTTCGAGGGATGCATAAGCGCGCCGACAACATCTCGGCTCATTTCAAAATCGACAGCGCGCCTGGCACTGGGACCTCTGTCCGCGTACTGGCTCCATTGCCCCGGTCGTTTCTCAGGGCGCTCTCGCACCGATGGCTGATTCAAACGAGGAAGATCTATGAGCAACACGTCAGAGCCTAAGGCAGCCGTTCGAATTCTCATCGTTGACGACCATCCGGTTGTTCGCGCAGGATTGGCGTCGCTGCTTCGCAGGCAGATCGGAGTAAGGGTGGCCGGAGCCGCGCACTCCGGTGAAGAAGCGCTGGAAGTGATCAAGCGGTCGTCGGTGGACGTAATGCTGCTGGATTTGCGCATGCCTGCGGTAAATGGAATCGATGTGATGAATCTGCTGAGAACGCAGCCAAATCAGCCCCGGGCCATCATTCTCTCGAGCTACGAGCTCGAAGAGGAAATCTATCAGGCTGTCAAAGCCGGCGCGCGCGGCTATCTTTCAAAGAACGCCTCGCGCGAAGAGATCGTTGCCGCAATCGAAGCAGTAGCCGCAGGAGGCACTTATTTTCCTGCACGCATTTTGCGAAGCATTGAGGAACGGGAAGCTCGATCGGGCCTGAGCGCCCGCGAGATTGAAATCCTTGAGATGGTCTCGAGAGGACTTACAAACAAGGAGATTGCAGAGGTCTTTCAGATCAGTCACTACACGGTCCGGAATCATATCAATCACATTACAGCGAAACTTCAGGTCGCCGACCGAACCGAGGCTGCCACGGTGGCCTTGCGCCAGGGGATCATCGGCGCCAGCTGAGGAGGTTCGGTCGACGCCATCATGGCAGACAGTACGTTCGGCAAAGTAACGCCCGCTCTTCGGGTGACGCACTAGCCCTTCAGTACTTCGCACTTCTTCAAGAAGTCGGGATCGATCTCGACGCCAAAGCCCGGACCCGACGGCAATACAACCGTTCCATTTGAGTCGCTGCGCAGCGTGGAGGTGGCGCACTGGTAAGGAAGCACGTTATTGAATTCCTTGAATTCGTGGTAAGGACCTGAGTTAGGAATGCAGGAGACAAAATGCATCATGTATACGTATCCGAGGCCGGTTGAGGAGATATGCGGAATGCACTGCTTGCCAAATGCATCTGCCATGAGCGCCACGCGCATGCAGCGGATCATGCCGCCGAAATAGAATATGTCGGGCTGGACGATTGAAAGGCCGCCATTTCCGATAAGCCAGCGGAAGTTGTGTATGCTGGGCTCCTGCTCACCACCCGCGATTGGAATTTCGAGAGCGTCCGCAACCTTCCTTGTCTCTTCATACCAATCAAACTGCACTGGCTCTTCAAAGAACGCATACTTGTATTCCTGCATGATCTTGCCGATGCGAATGGCTTTGTCCACTGTGTAGGACCCGTTGGCGTCAGCGGAGATGATCATCCGATCGCCGAAGGACTGACGCACCATGGGAATCAGCTTTTCGCTGCGGTGCGGCGGATACTCCGCGTGATCCATGCGGCCGCCGAGCTTGAACTTGATCGCCTTCGCGTGAGAGATGGCTAAGTCCCTCTTCAAGTGTTCAATCACCTCTTCGGCGGGATTGTCGCGCTCGCCATTGGCCTGATAGACGGATATCTCCTTGTTATAGATTTTGTTACTGATCAGGAGGCTCATGGGCACGTTGGCCATTTTGCCAAACATGTCCAGAATGGCGAGTTCCAGTGTCGCGATCGGCACCCAGATCGCCAGGCTCTGTGCCTTGTAATTGTTTTCGTAGACCAGCACGGCAGAGATGAGAGTCTCGATGTCGCGGGCATCCTTCCCGACGAAGAAAGGAGAGATTCTCTTCACAAAAATTGGATAGAGAACCTCCATTTGCTGGGCGTTGGAAACGCTGATGCCCTCGTGGCCGTCTTTGGAGCGCACGCGGCAAATATATTGCTTGTCGCGCGTAAGAAGCTCGACGGACTCGATTATGACCGGGTCAGGGAAAAGCGTGCGTTTGAATATTGGCTTCTGAAGAATGGCATCCAGCTTTGCGTAACGATCCTGCAGAGTGCCAGGTAAGCCATGACGTGGCGCATTGAGAAACTGGCCGAATGCCGCACGCGGCAGAGCCGCGGCTGCCGCCCCGGAAATCGCTGACAAGATGAATTGGCGACGAGCAGGATTCAACGTGGATTCCCCTTGTTTGCTCGTACGAATGATGGAACTCGACAATCTGAATCGCAATTCTATCGCAACGCGTTATTTCGGTGAGCATCTTCGGCGAATCGAATGTTCGGCCCATTACTTTGAGCGCCTTTCGCAGGAATGTGATGAGCGGAGGGAGGGGCTGGTCCCGATGATGGCGTTCCCGAAACGGACTGATTTTCGACTCTGTCATCCACGCGCGGGTTTTCACACCTTCAGCCAGGCTTAACGTTTTTCGGATGATAATGGAGAAGGATGTGAACGGCGATGCGGGTGCTGCTGGTGGAAGACGAAGTTCGGCTGGCGGAGAACCTCTGCGCGGCGTTGCGCGAGGGGCCCGGTTTCGCAGTGGACCTGGCGCCTGACGGGCAAATGGGCGACGAGCTGGCGCGCAGCGGCTGCTATGACCTGGTGGTTCTCGACCTGATGCTGCCCAAAGTGGATGGGCTGACGGTGTTGAGGCGCCTGCGCGCGCGCAAAGATGCGACCCCGGTATTGATCCTTACGGCGATGGATGGCAAGGCTTCCGTCATCGAGTTACTGAATGCCGGTGCGGACGACTATCTTCCAAAGCCCTTCGATCTGGGCGAATTGATTGCGCGGGCCAAGGCGCTGATCCGGCGCGGCAAGGGCTCGGCGCATCCGGTTCTTCATGCGCTGGACATTGAGCTCAACACGCTGGAGCAGACGGTCCAACGCTGCGGCGCGGCAGTGGAGCTTTCGCCGACCGAATACCGCATTCTCGAGTACATGATCCACCATCCGCGTAAGGTGGTGAGCCAACGCGAACTGCTGGAGCACCTGTACGACTACAACTGGGAGCACCATTCGAACGTGATCGAGGCGCACGTCTCGAACTTGCGCAAGCGGCTTCAGGCAGCGGTTCCGGGCGGCCAGCCGGTGATCGAAACGATGCGCGGGCGCGGTTACCGGCTGGCGGATGCTGCAAGGCCGGTAGCGGAGAGAGGCGCATGAAGTGGTTCTTCTATCGCCGTTCGATCGCGTTCAGGCTGATCGCCGCCGTACTTGCGGTTGAGGCGCTGTTTGCCGTTCTACTCGTGGTGTTGTCGTTTGGGTACGAGCGGCATACGCATTTCACGGCGTTTGGCGTGATGCTGCATGGGCGCGCCGACACGATCATGGGCGCGATCCAGGATTCGGAGGACAAAGAGGACACGCTGATCATCAGCAAGTCGGATTTGCGGCTTCCGGGCGAGGACATCTGGCAAGCGCTCGACCAGGACGGGACCGTGCTCGGCCGCTCGGCAAACTGGGTTGCGCCGGAGAGCGATTCGCGGGCGAAGAGCCGCGACGGAACCCTTAGCGTCGAAATCAATGGCCGCCACTATGCGGTGCTCGAAATGCATGGGACGCGATTTGTCGATCCGGATGCGCCGGATGGAGGCAAGCTGCATCAGGTAACCGTGTTCTATGGCGCGCCAACCGATCGTGTGTGGCATGCGATCCGCGGCGGAGTGGAGTTCTATGCGGCTGGAAGTTTGTTGCTGCTGGCGATTACGGGGCCGCTGATCGCGTGGCTGCTGCATCGCGGGCTGTCGCCAGTGCGGGAGTTGGCGAATTTGGCCGCGCAAGTGTCGGCGAACTCCTGGCAGTTTTCTCCACCGGAGAGCGCGCGAACCACGCCGGAGCTCGCGCCGCTCACGCTGGCGATGGAAAACGTGCTGGCGCGCCTCGAGAAGGCGTTCAGGCAGCAGCGGGTGTTTGTGTCGGATGCGGCCCATGAATTGAAGACCGCGGTGGCGGTGATCAAATCGTCGTTGCAAGTGCTTACGCTCCGGCCGCGGTCGAATGCCGAGTATGAGGACGGGCTCGAGCGCTGCCTTACGGATGCGGAACGGCTCGAAGGGCTGGTGGGCGCGATGCTGACGCTGGCGCGCGTTGAAAGCGCGGAGGGCGCGGCGGCGGCTCCGGCGAGCTGCGAGATCGCATCGCGCCTTGATGAGGTTGTGTTGCACCTGGGGCCATTGGCGGAGTTGCGCGGCGTCCGACTGAATTTCTCCGAGGGGGCGGCGCGCGGAATTTCAGTTGCGATGAGCGGCGAGGATTGCTTCATTCTTCTATCGAACCTGGTGCTGAATGCAGTGCAGCACAGCTCGAACGGGGCCGTAGTCGACGTGATTGCGGAAACGGATGAAGGCGGCGTGAGCGTGTCGGTGCGGGACCGGGGCGAGGGAGTCGATGCGGCGGCGCTTCCGCACGTGTTCGACCGGTTCTTCCGGGGTGATCCGTCGCGGGCGCGATCGACGGGGGGCGCCGGGCTTGGCCTCGCAATTTCGAAGGCCATCGTTGAGCGCGCGGGCGGAGAAGTGAGTCTCGAGAACAACGCTGATCACGGCGCGACGGCGGTGGTTTGGCTGCCGGCGGTGGCGGGCGAGCGAGAGGCGGCGGCTCGGGAGCGGGCTTCGGCGGTTTCCTGAAAAAACTGTAGAGTGGGCAATTGTGGTTTCCCATCCATTTCGCGGGATCCCTCGACTTCGCTCAGGAGCTAAATGGACGGGGCACGCTCGTTTGGTGATTGGCTAACGGTTATTCGGCTCTCAGCGCCACCAGCGGGTCGATGCGTGATGCGCGCAGAGCCGGGATATATCCGGCTAACGCGGCAATTGCCAGCAGTGAAACGGCCATGCCGGCGTAGGTTACGGCATCCCATGGCGATGTGTCATAGAGCAGCGACGAGATGAACCGCGCTGTGAGGATGGACGCGGCCGCGCCGAGCACGACTCCGATGGTCGCGAGCCGCAACGTGCTGACGAGCACGCGCTTGCGCACATGAGATGCGCTTGCGCCGAGGGCCATCCGGATACCGATCTCCTGCGTTTGCCTCGTGACCGAGTACGAGATGACGCCGTAGATGCCGAGCGCAGCGAGAAGCAGCCCCAGCGCGGCGAACATGCCTACGAGCATCATGAAGAAGCGGCGCGGAGAGTTGGCATGGTCGACGAGGTTCTCGATCGGTTTGAACTCGGCGGCCGTCTGCTTCGTGTTCGCCTCGCGCAAGACGGCCATGACACTGGTGGCGAGTTGCGCCGGCGGCAGCGTGGATCGCACGACGAGTTGCGGCGTGCCGCCGAAGTTCTGCGGCCACGGATAGTAGATCTGCCAGCCGTTTTCGCCTTCGACGCTCTCGGTGTGCACATCATCCGTAACTCCAACGACGAGCATGCCTGGATCTTTGTCGTCGTTGACGAGGACCTGGCCCACGGGATCGTTGTTGGGCCAGTGCGCGTAGGAGGCGAGCCATTTCGCATACGACTCGTTGATCATGATGACGCCGCGCGTGGAGGTGTTGTCGCTCCAGTTAAAGTCGCGGCCGCGAATTCGCGTGCCCATCGCGCGCAGATATCCGGGCGAAATGACATAGACGAGCGGGCCGGAGATGTGCAGATTCTTGGGCAATGTGACGCCCTTGGGATACGGCAGTCCCCACGACCGATTTCCGGATAGCGGAAGAAAGTCCGTAATGCCGGCGGCCTGAACACCGGGGAGCGCGTCGATCCGCTCAAGAAGAGGCTGAAAGTGCGCGGCGCGAGCGTCGAGAATAGCTTTCGCGGAGTCGTGGGAGCTTCCGTCGCCGAGCTTCGGATCGTCATTGAAGTCTACGGTGACGGCCGCGGCGCGAGCGGGCTGAAATCCGAGTTCGACGTCGAGAACATGGAGAAAGCTGCGCAGCAGAAGGCCGGCGCCGACCAGCAGCATGCAAGCGAGAGCGACTTCGCTGACGACGAGCGCGGAGCGGAGGCGCTCGTGCTTCCGGCTCTGGCCGGAACCCGGGCCGGAGTCCTTTAGCGCTTCATGCAGATTGCCCGCGGCCATGCGCAGTCCGGGCGCCAGGCCAAAGAGAGTGGCCGAAACGATGGCGATGATCAGAGTCCAGCCGAGCGCCTCGCCGTCGATTTGCAACTGGCTTAGCAGCGGCAGCGCGATGGCGCCCTGCGTGCGAAGCCACGCGATGACAATGGCGGCGAGCATGAGGCCGAAGACGGCACCCGCGCCCGAGAGCACGAGGCTTTCGGTAAGCAACTGCCGCACGATGCGGCCGCGGCCCGCGCCGAGGGCGCCCCGCATGGCGAACTCCTTGGAGCGCGCCGCGGCGCGCGCAAGCAGCAGGTTCGAGAGATTGACGCAGGCGATGAGCAGGATCATGCCGACGGCCGACCAGAGCACGACCAGGGACTGGCGGAGGCGGCCGGTGACGTAGTTCTTAAGAGGGACGGGAATGACGGCGCCCTTATATTGGCCGCACGAATTCGCGTAGCGGTTGTTCCAGCACATGGTGGGCGCGACGACCGCGGCCTCGTGCACGGCCTGCGCGAGGGTGACACCGGGCTTCATGCGGCCGATCAAGGTGATTATGTTGCCCCAGTTGCGCGGCGGGCCATAGAGGTTGAGGGGAGTAATTGCGTCGACCTTGGTGCCGGGAGCGAAGACGGCTCCGAAGTCGAAGGTCCGCGGAAGCACACCGATGACAGTGGTCTGCTTGCCGTTGACGTCGAATGCTTTGCCGATGATGTTGGGATCGGCATTGAACTGGCGGCGCCACCAGGGGTCGGTGAGAACAATGACGGGAGCTGCGCCGTTGCGCGCATCCTCTTCGCGGAAGAGGCGGCCCATCTGGGGCTGCACCCCGAGCACATTGAAGAAGTTATGGATGACGTCAATGCCGGTGGCGGGAATGGGCGCGTCGTTGCCGACGCTGAGCTTGAGATTGCCAGGAGTCGAGAATGCGAAGTATCCGGTCACGTCCTGGTAGGAGCGGCTGCCGACGCGGAACTCGTCGTAGGCGTCGGTGGAATATGTAGCGCACGAGAGGCCGCATTTGTCGGGCGGCGGCGCGATCCAGACAAGTTCCTGCGCGTTGGGGAAGGGAAGCGGGCGGAGCATGAGCGTATTGACCACGCTGAATACGGCGATGTTTGCGCCGATGCCGAGCGCGAGAATGAGCACGGCGACAATGGTGAACCCGGGGTCGCGCATGAGCTTGCGGCCTGTGTACTTGAGGTCCCTAACAAGAATGTCGATCTGCATAAGTCCCCGCGCCTCTCTTTGTTTTTCGCGTGCCTGTTGTATACCGCCGAATTGAACGAGAGCCAGCCGCCGCGCCTCTGCGGGGGCGACGCCGCGCTCGATGTACTCATCGATTGCGAGCTGCAAGTGGGCCTCGAGCTCCGTTTCGAGCTCGGCGTCTAGCGCCTTCTTTGCGAAGAACGCCCAGACGCGGCGGCGGAGTTGCTTAAGACCGCTCATGCCTTGCCGGGCTCCTCGTCCGCAGCCGGGTCCATTCGAAACATGCGGTCCATGACGCCTGTGAGCCGCTGCCAGTGATGGGCATCCTCGGCAAGGCGCTTGCGGCCGGGCCGAGTGATCGAGTAGAACCTGGCTTTTCGGTTGTTGTCCGAGACACCCCACTGTGAGGCGATCCACCCGCGCTGCTCAAGGCGCACGAGGGAGGCGTAGATCGTGCCTTGGTTCAGCAAAACCTGGTTGGAGCTCACCTGCTCGATGCGGCGGGCGATGCCGTACCCATGGAGCGAGCCCATGGCCGCGAGCGTTTGCAGCACCATAAGGTCGAGTGTTCCTTGCAGCAGATCCAATTTCGAGCCTGTCAAGATGCGCTCCTGTGCGATGACCACATCAGTATCGCACAGTTTCCTGTGGTTGAGCCACAGGAAAGCTTTGCCGGACGCTTGTTAATTCAGCAGGAAGAGCAGGCGACTTGCTCGACTTCGATTGGTAGTGGCGCGCCTTCGAGGGAGGCGGCTTTTCGCGGCGTGCAGCACGACCTTTCGAGCCGGGCCATGTCTGACTGCATTGCCTTATCTTCCCGCAGCGTGCGGAGGGTTTCGCGCAGGATTCTGGCTGCGCCGGCGCTGAGGGGAGTAACGATTCTGTAGTGCGCCCATTTGCCGTCGCGCCTGGATGCGACAAGGCCCGCACGCCTGAGATAAGCGAGGTGGCGGGAGATCTTGGGCTGGCTCTGCCCGAGGATCTCGACGAAATAGCAGACGCAGACTTCGCGGCCATCCATGAGGTTGAGCAAGCGAAGCCGGGTGCGGTCGGAGAGAGACGCGAAAAGGAGCGCCAGGTCGGAAGTACGGGTGGAGCGGCTCACGGCTAGAATTATATACGTATTGACAGATATGAGTGACGGGAATATATTCGCCTTAACGTATGCGATGCGAGGTGGATATGGGATCGACAACGACAATCCGGGACCGGGTGAAGGAAAAATACGGGAGCGCCGCACGGGCGGTGGCTGAATCGGGCAGCAGGCAGGGATGCTGCGATCCTGGCCTCCGGTGCTGCGATCCGATTACGGCGAACCTTTATAGCGCCGACGAAAAAGGAATTGTTCCGGAGAAGGCGGTAAGGGCGTCTCTGGGTTGCGGCAATCCGACGGCGCTGATCGATCTCAGGCCCGGAGAGATTGTTCTCGACCTGGGGTCGGGGGGCGGCATTGATGTGTTGCTCTCTGCGAAGCGTGTGGGGCCAACGGGCAAAGCCTATGGCCTGGACATGACCGACGAGATGCTGGCGCTGGCGCGCGAAAACCAGAGACAGGCCGGCGTGTCGAACGTGGAATTTCTCAAGGGAGAGATTGAAAGCATTCCTCTGGCGGATGATTCCGTGGACGTGATCATCTCAAGCTGCGTGATCAATCTCTCGGCCGACAAGGATCGGGTTCTGCGCGAAGCCTTTCGCGTGCTCAAGCCGGGCGGGCGATTTGCAGTCTCCGATGTCGTGGTCCGCGGCGATGTGCCTGACGAGGTTCGCAAAGACATGGTGTTGTGGGTCGGCTGCGTGGCGGGTGCTCTCGAAGAGAACGACTACCTTGCGAAGCTGGGCGCGGCTGGGTTTGAAGATACATCGATTGAACCCACGCGCGTGTACAACGTAGAGGATGCGCGTCAATTTCTCTCCGAGGCCGGCGTGGACGTGGACGCTATTGCGCCGCAGGTGAATGGGAGATTTCTGAGCGCCTTCATCCGCGCGCGGAAGCCGCAAAGGAGGGCCTGCTGTGGTCCGGCGTGCTGCGGCTGAATTCCTGGGGACGGCGTTTCTGCTCGCTGCCGTGGTCGGCTCGGGCATTATGGCCGAGCGCCTGGCAGGCGGCAACGTCGCGCTCGCATTGCTCGCCAATACCATTGCCACTGGCGCGGCACTCGTTGCGTTGATATTGGCCTTCGGTCCAGTTTCCGGCGCGCACCTGAATCCGGCCGTCAGTTTTGGGCTGGCTCTGAATGGAGATATGCCTTGGCGAGACGTGCCGGCGTATGTAGTGCCACAGATTGCCGGCGCGTTCGCCGGGGTCGCGGTTGCTCACGCAATGTTCGGTCATGTTTTGTTCATTGCTTCGGGGCGTGCGCGGTCAGGATCGTCGCAGTTGCTCAGCGAATTCGTCGCCACGTTCGGACTTCTTCTAGTGATCTGGACGTGTTCGAAATCGCGCGCGACCGCCGTGCCGTATGCGGTGGGAGCCTACATCACTTCGGCCTATTGGTTTACAGCCTCCACCTCATTTGCAAATCCTGCCGTTACGCTGGCGCGCGCCGCCACCGACACATTTGCGGGCATCCGGCCGTCTGATGTACCGGGATTTCTCGCCGCCCAGATAGGGGGAGCGATTGCCGCAACTATCCTTTGCCGCTGGCTGGTGGGTTCTTCACGCGTTATGGCGAAAGAAATGGAGGCTTGATTGGCTCATCACTACAACGTGCTGTTTCTCTGCACCGGCAATTCCGCGCGCTCCATCATGGCGGAGGCCATTCTCAACCACAAGGGCCACGGGAAACTCACTGCCTACAGCGCGGGAAGCCATCCAACCGGACGGCCACGGCCGGAGGCGCTGAGACAGATCGAGTCTGCCGGGATAGCTACTGACGGCCTTCGAAGCAAGTCGTGGGATGAGTTCGCAGGACCGGGCGCACCGAAGCTCGATTTCGTTTTCACCGTCTGCGATAACGCGGCCAGGGAAGAGTGCCCCTATTGGCCGGGCCATCCGATGACGGCGCATTGGGGCATTCCCGACCCAGCGGCAGTAAGGGGCACTGAGGAGGAGATTGTCCGCGCGTTCCGCGATGCTTTCGTGGTGCTCGAGCGGAGGATCGGGTTGTTTCTCTCGCTGTCCCTGGCGGCGATGGAAGGGCCGGCACTCAAGCGAGAGATCGAGAAGATTGGAAGGTCGTAGCCGGGTCCTCGTCGATGCCTACGTGGCTGCTCCGGAGCTGCCGGGACTAGAATCGAGGGGAACACGGGCGAGGATGGTCGTTCCATGCCCGGGTTTTGAGTCAATGAAAAGCTCCCCATTCACCAGCTTCAGCCGCTCCCTCATGCTGGTGAGGCCCAGTCCGTGCCCATCGATAGTGGAAGTGTCGAACCCGGCTCCCGCATCGTGAACTCTCAGCTTGATGTCACCCGGTACGGCTGCCAGGGATACCTCGAACTTGCCGGCGCCGCTGTATTTTACGGCGTTATGAACCGCTTCCTGCAGGACGCGGAACAGGCAAAGCGAGATGTCATCGGAAAGCTCTCCAGGGACGCCATCGCAGCGGAGGTCGATCTTGACATCGTGCCGCTCTGAGATTTCCGAGCAGAAACTCCCGGCGGCTGCTTCGAGCCCGAGATATTCAAGCTTTGACGAGTGCAGGCGGTGAGACAGTGCCTGTACGTCATCCTCGAGGTCGGAGATCCTTTTGCTCGCATCATCGATATAGCCGCTCGCATCCACGTCCGATGGCGGAACCTGGTGTTTCAGGTTCTTGAGGGTCATCGCGACCAGGGCGAGACGCTGACTGATGTCGTCGTGCAACTCCCTGGCAATTCGCGTGCGCTCAGCCTCCTGCGCTTCAATCAAGCGGCCGCTGAGGCTCGCAAGGGCTTCATTGGCCGCCTTGCGCTCGGTGATGTCTGCAATGACGGAGAGAATGCATGACACACCCCCGACCTCAATCAGCTCGGCCGAGCCGAGGCTGACTCGAAGTTCGCCGTCCTTTCTGCGATACGGGACCTCGAGGTTTCGCACGCTGCCTTCGGTGAAGACCTCTTTAAGGAATTTTGATCTTTGATTCGGGTCGGACCAGAGGCCGACTTCCAGGGGTGTACGGCCGATGACCTCGTCGCGGCGCCAGCCGGTGCGCTCTTCGAACGTCTCATTGACATCGACGTAGCGGCCATCATTCGCGCGGACGATGGTGATGGCCAGTGGGCTGTGCCGGAATGACTTCGAGAATTTCTCCTCGGACCTTCTGAGCTCGGCCTGGGTCTTCTTTCGCCAGGCTCGCTGCCACAAGAGCCCGAAGATCAACAGCGCTTGAAGGACAATGACCGCAATTCCGGCGATGAAGTATTTCCGGCCCTGCTCCCACAGGGTGGGCTGGCGAAACAGGACGATGCTGCCCGGGGGCAATGCGGATTCGGGGATGTGCCAGCGGCGCAGCGCGCGCCAATCAACCTGGATATGAAGAGGAGAACCATCGACTATGGGAATGTTCTCGGGTCGCTCGCCCAGCAGGACCCGAGACGCTACCGCCGCAGTAGATACATCGAGTTGGTTGGTATCTTCGAATACTCCACCGATGCATCCATCGATGCAGAGCCTTGTAAAAACCGAATACATGGGGCGGCGCTGCCCGACCTCTCGGAGGAGATCCCAGGTGCCGAATCCCGGCTGATTGGAGAATTGCGGGAGTTCCTGGAAGAAGACAATCGTGTGAGGGGGGAGCGCTGCGACCCTTTGGAGCGCGTCAGGGCTGGGTGCTTCGACGAGGTCGATCTCCTTTACCTCGCCCTGGTATGGAATCAGTGCGGAATGGAGGGTCCCAACAAAGTCGGAATCCCAGGGAGTTACACCCGCAACGACAGCGACGTTCTTCGTATCCGGCTCGAGACGAAGCGCGAGGTCGACAGTCTCGCGAAATCCCATTGGCGTCGTTACGCCCGTTACGCCCGGCCAACTCGTCTGCCTGTCGAGGTCTCTCTTCGAGAGCCCTTCGCAGACGATCGGCGCCCCGGGAAATATTTTGTCGCGGAAGTCATCGGCGAAGTAAAGCGCCGGAGGATTGATGGCGATTACGAGGTCGATCTTCAGGCCGGAGTAGCGGCGGCGAAAGGTTTCAGCCTCGCTTTCGCGGTAAGATTCGTCGTTGACGCGAAGGTCGTCGAGGTAGGCCTCATAGAAGGTCACCTGCCCCGGAACGCGGCTTCGGATGGCCGGTTCAACGGCGTTCAAAAATTCATCGCTATACTTAACGGTGCTGGACAGGACAAGCACGTTCTTCCTCGGTTGCTGGGACGCGGCGGGGCGGACGGTTGCAAGAGCGCACAGGGCAGACAGGATGACGGCGAGCCGCGAAGGCACGGACAGACCGCGCCGGTCAAACACACCGATGGGACGGTGAGACGCCGCGTTTCGCTTGTTTCCCATAAGAAACCTGAAAAGCCTCAAATAAAGGGCTACCCCATTTCGAGCAGCGAACGCGCCTGGCCGCCAAGCCGGTGTGGTGAATTGGGGCCTATCATACCGTCCGATGATGGATCATTCCCTCCACCCTTAGGTGGAGATGTTTCGGCCTCATTAAGGCAGCATGAACACCTTATTCTCAAGGACGAGCAAACGGGCCGGTGACTCCGGCGGCAGTCGCAGAATCTGAGCTTGCTCTTTCATCGCTTCCGGGGAGATGATTGGAATTCATACACACAAGATGCCGGCAATCACGACTCTCATTGCTGAAGATTACGAGGAGTTCCGCCAACAGCTGCGAAGCATGCTGCTGGACGGGACTCAATACGCAATTGTGTGTGAGGCTGCAGACGGTTTGCAAGCCGTCCAGAGGGCTGAAGAACTGCAGCCGGACCTGGTCCTGCTGGATCTGTCGCTGCCAAAGCTGAATGGAATGGAGGCGGGTCGGCGCATTCGCCGGGTTTCGCCGAATTCAAAGATCGTGGTGCTGAGCCAGGAGTCGTCGCCTGACATCATGCGGGGTGCGCTTCTCATGGGAGCGCTCGGGTATGTGCTGAAGTCGGATGCGGGGGAGTTGCTGGATGCGCTTGAGTCGGTAATGAAGGGCGTACAGTATGTGAGCAGCCGGCTGCGGGCTTAATGTCTGCTTGGTTCTTTTCTAGACGCAATGGGTTCCGGCGGCCAGCCACTGTGGGTGCACCAGCGCATATTCCTATCAGGCCGATCTGTTGCGAGGAAGCTTGGCCGCACTACTGAGGCCGGGGTGATGAGGGAGATTGGGAATGAACCGAGAGGTTGATAAATTCCTGCAGAAGGCAGAGAAGTGGCGGGCAGAATCGCAGAAATTGAGAACGATCCTTCTAGGTTTCCCGCTGAGCGAAGAATTGAAGTGGGGCGAGCCGTGCTACACGTTTCAGGGTAAGAACGTTGTCCTGATCGGCGGCTTCAAGGAGTACTGCACGTTGTTGTTTTTCAAAGGCGCTTTGATGGCCGATCCCAAGGGCATCCTGGTGGCGCCGGGCAAATCTCAGGCAAAGCGGCAGATCCGGTTCACCGGCCTTCGCGAGGTTGTTGCGATGGAACCCATTTTGAAGGCTTATATCGCCAACGCCATCGAAGTGGAGAAGGGCGGCTCAACGGTAAAGCTGAAAGAGCACTCCGAGTACGCGATCCCCGAAGAACTCCAGCGGAAGCTTGATGCTCTGCCTCGACTCAAGGCGGCCTTTGAGGCCTTGACTCCCGGGCGACAAAGAGCCTACATGTTTCACATCTTCGCGCCGAAACAAGCCAGGACGCGGGAGTCGCGGGTGGAAAACTGCGTGCAGCGCATCCTCGATGGCAAGGGGTTGAACGACTAGATTCACGACCTCGCGAGAGATCCCCGTTTGGTGGACGGACCGGCCTGCGCAAGACCGATAGTGCGGGTCTTACGCGGGTTCGGCATGGCGGCCGCGTGTGAGCCAGTAGTAGACGAGCGGCGTGACGATAAGGCTGAGAGCCATGGAGATGGCGAGGCCTCCGATGACGGCAATGGCGAGGGGCTGAAGCATCTGCGAGCCGGCGCCGAGTGCGAAGGCTAAAGGCAACATGCCGCAGATGGCGGCAATGGCGGTCATCATGATGGGGCGAAGGCGGCGCTGGGCGGCGTGGAGCATGGCGTCGGCGGCAGAGGCCCCTTCGGCGCGGTACTTTTCATCGGCGTCGAGGAGCAGGATGCCGTTTTTCGCGACGATGCCGATGACCATGATGAGGCCCATGAAGGACGCGACGTTGAAGGTGGTTCCCGTGACGAGAAGGGCCAGGATGACGCCGGAGATCGAGAGCACCGACGAGGTAAGGATAGCGACCGGCGCGGGGAAGTTGCGGAACTCCGTGAGGAGGACGCCGAAGACGAGCGCGAGGGCGAGCAGCAGGACCATGAGCAGGTCGCGGAAGGATTTCTGTTGCTCCTGGTAGGTGCCACCGTACTCTACGCGGACCGATGGCGGGAGGTGCATGGCGCGGACGGCGCTCTGGACCTTTGCCATTGCGCCGCCGAGGTCGGAGCCTTCGAGGCGGCCAGTGACGACAACGAGCCGCTGGAGGTTTTCGCGGAGGATCTCGTTCTGCGGCGGCAATTGCTCGATGTCGGCCACTGAGCCGAGCGTGGCAGTGCGGCCAGAAGCGTTGTTGAAGACCGTGTTCTCGATGTTGTCGAGCGAGGCGCGATGGTCGTCGCCGAGGCGCACGCGGATGGTGTAGGGGCGGCCGTTGGCGATGAGAGGATCGTTGGTTTCGATACCGTCGAGGATCGAGGTTGCATCCTGGGAGACCTCTTCAGGCGTGAAGCCAAGGCGCGCGGCGACGACGGGGTTGACCTGGAAGTTGGTGGCAGGACCGCTGAGCGTATTCTCGACGCCGTCCTGAATGTCTACGACGCCGGGGATTTTGCCAATGGCGTCGGCGATGCGCTCGCCGAGGTGATTAAGCAGCACCGGGTCGTCGGCGAAGACCTTGATCTGAATGGGCTCGGGGGAGTTCGAGAGGTCGCCGATCATGTCCTGAAGGACCTGGGTGAACTCGACGTCAAGCTCGGGCTCGGTGGCCTTGATCTGCTGGCGGACATCGTCCATTACTTCGTCGATGGCGCGGCTGCGTTTCTTTTTGAGCTTGACGCTGATGTCGCCGGAGTTGGCCTCGGTGACTGCGGCGAGGCCGAGCTGCATGCCGGTGCGGCGCGACGTGGATTCGACCTCAGGCGTCTCGTGGAGGATGCGCTCGACGTGGTCGAGAACTCGGCTCGTCTCATCAAGCGAGCTGCCGGCGGGCATGATGTAGTCGAGGATGAAGCCGCCCTCATCCATTGCGGGCAGCATGTCGGAGCCGAGGAATTTGTAGCCGGCGTAGGTGCCGATAACGAGAGCCAGCGCGGCAAGGCCGACCCAGAGTGGCTTGTCGAGAGCCCATGCGAGAAGCTTGCGATGGATGTCGAGGACGCGCTTGAGGAAGCGGCCGGCGCGATGCTCGTCGTGGTTTTCGCCGTCGCGGCGGTCGCGGAGCAGGACTATGCTGAGTCCGGGTGTCCAAGTGAGTGCGAGCAGGAGCGACGTGATAAGCGCGACGGTCATCGTGACGGCGAGCGCTCGGAAGAAGCTGCCCGTTACGCCGCTGACGACGATAAGAGGTAGAAAGACGACGACGGGCGTAATGGTGGAGCCGATGAGGGGAGAGGTGATCTCGGCGAAGGCCTTGCGGACAGCTTCAGTGCGCGATTCGCCATGGTCGCGGTGCATGACGATGTTTTCGACGACGACGATGGCGTCGTCGATGACGAGGCCGATGGCGGCGGCCAGGCCGCCTAGTGTCATGAGGTTGAAGCTCTCGCCGATGAGCGCGAGCACAAGAATCGTGATGGAGACGGTGACGGGAATGACGAGGCCGGCGATGAGCGACGACGACCAATCGCGGAGGAAGAAGAAGAGCACGATGCAGGCTAGGACGAGGCCGATGAGGATGGCGTCGCGCACGCTCGAGATGGAGTCGCGCACGAGCTGCGACTGGTCGTAGAACACGTCGACTTTGACCCCGGGCGGGAGCTTGGTCTTGAGGGAGTTCATCTCTGCGGTGACGGCGTCGACTACTGCAACGGTGTTCGAAGAGGGCTGGCGCGCGACGTTGAGCAGGACGGCATTTCTGCCGTTTGCGGTGACGCGCGTGTAGACGGGCTCGGTGGCAGTATCGACTGCTGCGACGTCAGCCAGGCGAACGGGCGCCCCGGCGGACGTTGTTTTGACGACGAGTTGGCGGAGGCCGTCGATGTCGTGCACCTGTGCGCCGACGAGGCCAAGGATGAGCTGATGGTTGGCTTCATAGAGGCCGGGCGAGTCGACAATGTTGGAGGCCTGGATGGCGTTGACGAGATCTGTGATGGTGACGCCGGCGGCCTGAAGCTGCGCAAGGTTGGGGACGACGTGAAACTCAGGGACCTGGCCGCCCTGCACGGTGACTGTGCTGACGCCTTCAACGCGATTGAGCGGTGGCTTGAGGTCGTAGGTGGCGAGTTCCCAGAGCTGAGTTTGCGAGATGGTGTCCGAAGTCAGGCTGAAGCCGAGGATCGGAAATGTGGCGAAAGTAAGGCGGTTGGTGGTGATCTTGGCAGTAGAAGGAAGGTCCTTTTCGACTTTGCTGAGCGCCGCATCGACGAGCTGCAGCGTGGTGACCATGTTCTGGTTCCAGTCGAAAAAGAGGCTGACCTCAGCCGAGCCGCGGCTGGTGGTAGAGCGCACGGTGAGCAGTCCGGGGACGGAGTTGACCGCGTCCTCGATTGGCTTGGTGACGGTGACCTGCATCTGCTCGACGGGCATGACGCCGTTGTCGACGCCGATGACGACGCGCGGGAAGCTGGTCTCAGGAAACACGGAGATCGGCACGCGCAGCGCCATGTAGATGCCAGCGACGGTGAGGACGACGGCGAAGAAGAAGATGGTGCGCGTGGAGCGCGCGAGCCAGAAGCTGTGCTCCTCTGCGGCTGGCCGGACGGTGGTGAGCTGACTCATTAGTCCTTGTCTCCAGCTGCGGGCTTCTTGTCGTCGTCACCGGCGCCTGGCTTGTCTTCGTCCTCGGCGGGACCGACTTTGACCTTTGTGCCTTCATCGAGGGCGTAGGCGCCGCCGGTGATGACGTTGTCAGATTGCGCGAGGCCGCTGAGCACCTGGATGTCGTCGCCATCCTGGATGCCGAGGGTGACGGCTTTTTTGTGCGCAGCGTTGTCTGAGCCGACGACCATGACGGACTTCGAGCCATCCTGTGCGGTCAGGACCGACTTCACGGGGATCTTCCAGGCCTGCGCGACGGCGCGGCCGGTAATGGAGAGCTTGACCGGCGTGCCGACTTTCAGGTCGCCGTGCTTGTTGTCGACCTTGATCCAGACTTCGACCGTGGTGGAGCCTGGATCGAGCGCGGGGCTCACGAGCGAAATCTTTGCGGGTATGGGTTGATCGATTCCGGGGGCAGTTATGGAAGCTTCATCGCCGACTTTGAGCCGTTGCGCAAGGGCCTGCGCGACATGGGTCTTCGCGAGTAGCACAGAAGTGTCCATTACGGTGATGAGCGGCGCCCCGGAGGCGGGCATTTCGCCGGCGTAGAGCGGCCGGTCGGTAACGACGCCGTCGATCGGGCTGCGGATCTCTGCGTAGCCGGCCATTGCGGATGCGTTCTGGTACTTGCCTTCGGCGGAGGTGAGATCGCCTTGCGCGGTCTTCATGGCGGCTTCGCGCGTGACCTGTTTCATGGAGTCAGCGTGCTTCGCGGCCGCGTCGTAGGCGGCCTGTGCCTGCACCAACGCGGCCTGCGCGGTGTCGAGATCGCGGCCCGGGATGGCGCCTTCGGCAAGAAGCTGCTTGCGGGCATCCACAATGCTCTGGTTCAGCGCGAGATTCGCTTTGGCCTGGGCGAGGTCGAGTTCGGCTTTCTGCGCGTCCTCGGGAACCTGCGCCTTGGTGGCAGTGTCGTATGCGGCCTGTGCTGCGAGGTAGGTGCCCCTGCTATCGAGGGCGGCGCCGGCGAGATCTTTGTCCTCGAGTTCGGCGAGGAGTTCGCCGGATTTCACGTGGTCGCCGCGCTGCACGTAGAACTTTTTGACGGGCGCGGTGATCTTGGGCGCGATGGCCGCCTGGGCCTGCGGTGCGAGCACGGCGTCGGCGGAGATGTGCTCGGCCATGGCGCCCTGCTCGGGATGCTCGGCCTGGACGGTGACCTCGGTTTCCGGAGCGGCTTCTTTCTTGCAGCCGCTGAGCGGGACGAGCGGCAGCGCAAGCGATAGAGCGACGACTTGTATCGTGCGCGCGTGCAGGAAGTGTCGGGCGATCATGTTGATTGTCTCCATCGGCTCACATCGTCCCGGTGAGGGTTTGCAATGCGGCCCGGGCCGCCTGATAACGAACGTAGCCATCTTCGCGGGCGTTCTGCGCGGTCACGTATGTGTTCTGCGCATCCACGACCTCGAGCACCGTGGCTTCTCCATCGGTGTAGCGTAATTTGGTGAGGCGCAGGCTTTCGGCTGCAGTTCTTACGCTGTCGTCGAGCGAAGCCAGCTCTGACTGGGCCGTCTGCGCAGCCGCGTAGTTGGACTGAAGATCCGCAATCATCTGCCGCTGCGCCGCTGTCAATGCGACGCGCGTTGCATCGCGGCGTATCTCGCTCTGCTTCACCTTGTGCTCAGTGGAAAGCCAATCCCAGACCGGGAGGTTAATGGTGAGGGCCGTCGAATAGCCCAGGTTGCGTGCCTGTATACCACTGGGAGTCGTGCGACCATTGACTGCAAATTCGTTGGCGTCGATGCCGTAGATCACGTTTGCACCCAGCGTGGGCAAGTACGCGCCGCGCGCGGCGAGCACGTCGGCATTTGCTGCATCGAAGTTCGCAAGAGCGCTCTTTAAGGCCGGACTTTGGTTGCCGGCGGCAGCCTCTATGTCGGCAAAAGACGCCAGCGGCGGCGCAGCCAGCGGCGGTGCAAGTGTGTACGGCGTACGCGGATCGGGAAACAATAGCACGCCCAGGTCAAGCCGCGCAGTTTGCGCGGCAAGCTGCGCGTCCTGGAGCTGCCGGCCCTGCTGTTGCTGGGTGAGCTGTGCCTTGAGCACGTCGGCGTGGGCTGCCTCGCGCTGCTGCTCGCGATCGGTGGTGATTTTGGTAAAGGCTTCCGCTTCCTGGTTGGCGCGCTGCGCAATCTCCACCTTGTGGTCTGCCGCAAGCAGCCCGTAGTACAGCCCGCTCACTGTTGCCACCAGGCCGCGCCGCGCGATCTCGAGTTGCGCACGCGCCATGGCCGCTGCGGCGTTGGCCCGCCGCGCGGCCGCCACTTCCGCCAGGCTGAGCGATTCTTCTGCGATCCCCTGTGCCATGTACTCGTGGGGTCTCGAATCGTTGGCGACGAATTTGGGATTGGGCGTCGTCAAGCCTTCGTCACTCTCGGCAAAGGTCCCATTCGGTTGCGTGTAGATGTCCTGGTTGTAAAGGCGCGCCGTGGGCAGCAGGCCTGCGCGGGCGATGGAGCGATCGAGGGCCGCGCTTCGGCTCGCGGACTGGGCCGCTGCGTAATTGGCCTCGTTCTGCTGAGCGCGCTTGATGGCTTCGTCGAGCGTGATCTCGACGGGTGCCTGCGGGGCGGCAGGCGCCTGGCTGCGCGCGGGGGGAAGCATTGCGGCGGCGAGCAACACGAAGCCGCAAGCGAAGGGGAAGGGGCTGCACGGGCGCACTGATTTCCTGAAGTGCTCAATCATGCAGATTGAGGATACGCCACGGAACCTTAAAAAAGCCTGAGGTTTAGGGAGATTCCCGTTCAAGAGGATGACGCGGCGGCCGCTCTAATTTGGCGCAGACCACCGGAAGAGCTGGAATTCGCGGATGTGGGCTTCTGTGGTGCTCGAAAGAATGTTGAGCCGGACGCGGCTTGCGGTAACAGCTGGAAACGCGTCGATCTTTTTGTGGCCAATGGCCTGGCCGCCGGCGATCGCGGTCCAATTCGAGTCTTTTTCGTTCCAGGTTTCGATGGAGTATTTCTGGACGTGCTGGCCGTCGTTGAGCCATTCCATGGTGACTGCGTGATCGAAGGTGACGGGCTGCGGGAAGTTGACTTCGAGCGTGGCGTGATGGGAACCGGCGGCGGCGGACCAGAACGTGTCGGGATTATTGTCGAGCGCGGCTGTGATGTTCGGCGAAACGGGCACGTGCTGCTGGGCAAGGTTGTTCTCCGCGCGACGACGGAGGGCCGCGCCGAATTCCTTGAGGCGCGCGACGTCGGAATCGGGCAGAAGGCCGCGGTTGTCGGGCGCGACGCCGAGCATGAGCTGCGCGCCGCGGCCAACCGTCTGGTCGTATGTGGCGAGGAGTTCGTCGAGGCTCTTGAGCGACGATTCGTCTTTGGGATGCCAGAACCAGTGCTGTTTGCGCAGTGGCGTGTCGGCTTCAACGGGACGCCAGCGGCGGTATCCATGGCGGTCGATCACGTTCCAGTTCTCGTAGTCGACGATGCCGGCTTCGTTCCCGACCCATCGAGCGTCGCCGTACTCGAAGAGTCCTGTGTCGGCAAAGACGATGGTGTTGGGCTGATAGGTGCGGAGCGTTTCGATGATCTTTATGAAGTCGTAGACGTGGCCTCCGCTGCCGGCTCCGTCAAGCCAGAATTCGACGAGATCGCCGTAGTTGGAGGCGAGTTCAACAAGCTCATCGTTGTAGTAGCGGTCATAGGCGGCGGCGTCCTTGTAGCGCACGTCGTGGCGGTCCCATGGCGAGAGATAAACGCCGAATTTCAATCCGTACTTGCGGGCTGCGCGCGCGACGTCGCCCACAACGTCCCCTTTGCCATCGCGCCACGGGCTGTTCTTGACGCTGTAGTCGGTTTGCTCGGTGGGCCAGAGGCAAAAGCCGTCGTGGTGCTTGGCAACGAGGACTACGTACTTTGCACCGGCATCGCGGATGGCCTGCATCCACTGGTCGGGGTCGAATTGCGTGGGGTTGAAGATCGACGGAGTGGCTGTGCCGTCGCCCCATTCACGATTGAGAAAGGTATTGGTGGAGAAGTGAAGGATGACGCCGAATTCGAGGTCCTGCCATGCGGTTTGATAGGGAGCGGGGCGAATGTCGCCGGTGGAGTCCTGCGCGGGTGCCGTGAGAGCGCACGCGAGGAGCAGGAAGATCGCGGGGAGGGTCTTCGGTGTCATGCACTTATTGTGAGGGATCGGATCCCACACTAGCCGCAAAAACAAATACGCGGCGAGCGTGGGGCACCCCCCCAAGGCTGCATCGATAGAAATGCGCTAGTCCAGGCCGGAGGCGACATAGCCGGCCCAGTACCAGGGGTGCGTGCTCTGGCCGGCGGAGCGGCGTTCGCGCAGCAGCGTGCTGGACGCGCCCCACGCGGCCTCGGCAGTGGATGCACGGCGCACAAGGCGCTCGGTATAAAACTCGTGCATGAACGTGGCGGTCATGTGATCGTCCACGGGCCAGAGGGTCATGACGACGCTGCGCGCTCCGGCGATGCGGAAGGCACGCTCGAGGCCAAGCACTCCTTCGCCGTCGCTGAGCTCGCCTCCGCCGGTGTTGCATGCGGAGAGAACGGCCCAGTCGACGCCGCGAAGATCGAGCGACGCAATTTGCTGCGCGGTGAGGATGGACGCCTGTCGGTTGCGGTTGGCGCCGGCGAAGACGAGGCCGGAGTGCAGCAGCGGATTGCCGTCGCCGCAACTGCGGTCGAGCAGAAACGCGTGCGTTGCGAGGTGCAGAACCCGGCTTCGCGGCGCTTCATCCAGAAAGCGGGCGCGCGTGGCCTGGTCGCCCGTGAAGAGCTGCTCGTTTTCGCCGGGATTGAAGCGCTGCCACGTGGAACCGATGTCGCGCACTTCGGTGGCGGCACTCGCTAGCGGCGCAAAGGTGGCATTCTGGAATGCTTCGCAGCTCACGGGCGTGTCGCGCAGGCGCGCCGGCGGGGTGGAGCTGTCGGCGACGTCGAACTGAGGGCTGCCAATGGCGAGCAGGCCGGTGCGCGTGGAGGGCGCTGTGGCGACGAGCAGGTCGCGCTCGCTCGAGATCATGCGGATGACTTGCGGGCGTTCGACCAGGTATCCGTTCGCGACGGGAAGAGCTGCAAACGGGACGAGGTGCAGCAAGCCGTCGGGAACAATGATGACCGATTGCACGTGGGCGATGGCGGGTTGCAATGGATCCCAGGCAAGGCGCCGAAGCTGAAGGCCTGCTTCGCGAAATGCGCGCTCGTTGCGCGTAGATCCGAGGCCGGTTCCGTGAGCTTCGGCGTCGGCGGATGCTCGCATGCGAGCGATCGCGTCCTCGATGGGTTTGGCTTCGCCCAGATCGAAGATCTTCGCATGGGACGAGTCGGAGAGCAGCACGAAGGCCATGTAGGAGGGCGTTTCTGTGCGCGCGGGATCGACCTTTTCTACGGCTCGGCGCCCGAATGAGACATAGGAGACGAGCGCGGAATGAGGCGGGAGGGCCTTGCGCAGGCTCTCCATGGTTGCGGCGAGTGCCGTGCGATCTTCGCGCACGGCCGCGCTGCGTTCAGCGAGCTGGCGTTCGATCTTTTCCATGCGGTCGGTGGCCTGGTCATTCGGCTCGTTTGACCCGTTCTTTCTGCGAGGCTGTTTTTCGAGCGCGAGCAGATCGGCGCGGGCGCGGTTCAGCTCATCGAGCAGGCGTGCAACTTCGGGGTCGTCGAGCGCATTCAGGTTGCGCTGGCGGCGCGCCATTTCGTCGGCAACCAGCGCTCGTGAGCGGATTACCTCTTCGTAGGTCGTCGCGGAGGGCAAGTCGGGATGCCGGGCGAGCACGGAAAGCGCGGTATCGACCGCGTGCGCACGGCGCTGGTCGTACGCAAGAGCTTGCCTTTCCGGCAGCAGTCGGGCCTGAAGCGAGAAACTCTCGCGCCCCATGCGATTGGCAAGGAGGCCTTCTTCGATGGCGCGCTGGAGCTTGCCTCCCGAGGCGAGTGAGCGCGCGAAATCCGCATGCTGATGGGCTTGCACGTCCCAGGTCTCTCCGGGGTTATCGAGCGCGCGCTCGTAGGATTTCCATGCCAGGTCGAACTGGCCCGAACGGCTGTAGACACTGGCGAGGTTGCCCATCGTGCTCATGATCCACGGACTGTCGGGACCGAAGGATTTTGTGAGCAGGACGATGGTGGAATTGAAATGTTCGATCGCTCTGGGGAAATCCTGGATGCGCATGTAGTGAGTGGCGAGGTTTTGTTCGAAAAGTCCGACGTGGATATCGTCGGGGCGGACGCGGCGGGCGATGGTGTAGGCCTCGAGTTCGGCGGCTCCGGCGGCGTCCTCCTGCCCCGGAAGCTGGCGGAGAAGGTCGGCGTAGTTGTTCAGCGTGTAGGCGAGGTCCCACTCGCGATCGGGACCGGCAGAGGCGGCGGTTTTGCGCTCGATGGAGATGGCCAGCTCGTCGGCGCGCCTGGTGCAGGGAATGTCGCCGAGGGCATTGCATACGAACGCGAGCTCATCGGCAGCGTTGATGCCCTCCTCGGTTTCTGGGAACTCCCTTTGCGCGATCTCCAATGCCTGCTCGGCCCACGGGCGAGCCTCGGCGACGCGATCCAGCTTGACGCGCACTTCGGAGTTGTCGCCGAGGGCGTTGACGTAAGCCCTGCTGCGCTCGCCGGCGGCGGCTTCAGCAACCGCAAGCTCGCGCGTGGCGAGTTCCAGGGTTTCGGCAGAGACCGCGTTGGCGTCGAGTTGCGCCGAGATCAGGTTGTTGATGGCGCCGGCGAGCTCAGTTGTGTTGCCCTTGCCGGCGGATTCAACTGCCTTGAGTTTTGCGCGAGCGTCGGTGATTTCCTTGTTGGCGGGGATCGCGGCAGGCGCAGGTGAGGTTTGGGCCTGCGAGGGGGCTGAGGACGCAGCGGCGGCTGGTGGCGACGGCTGCTGGGCTGCGCAACAGAGAGCAATCAGGCATGGGGAAAGCAAATACGCAAAATGGTGCCTTGTCACAATCCTGAAAATCCTTTTGTTGAGTGCGCCGGGATGCCTGGGCATCCCGGCGCGAAACCAAACCTCCGGGGGAGAAGATTGCTACCTGCCGGTTGGACCCGTGGGGACCTGCGCCAGCTCTGCGCGTGCGCGATGTTCAAGATCGCCGTGAAGCGATATGACCTTGTTGAGGTTCTTGCGGGCGCCGGCTGCATCTGACTGCTTGAGCGCGATTTGCGCCAGGTAGTACAAAGCGGCTTCCTGCTGCGGGGAATCCCCGGCGGCGGCGACCTGGCGCAAAGTTCTGGATGCAGCGTCGAGGTGGCCGTCGTGCATCTGGCACGTGCCCAGATAGAACCGGGCTGCGAGAAAATCGGGGCTCTGCTGGTCGACGCGGGCAAGCTGGCTGACTGCGTCAGCGCAATTACCGGCGGCGTAGATCTTCATGGCGCCGTCAAAGGCAGAGGCTTCGTCAGCGCCGCGCAAAGTGGACACGTGGTACTCCGGCATGCGCAGATCCGCCAGATGAGCGAGATCGGCGGGTACGTGACTCTCCGCAATCTGCGGAGGAGGCGTTGGCGCGGCCGGCTTAACGGCAGCGTTAGGCGCCTGCACCGCGTTTTGCTGAACTGGTCCGGAAGGGTGCTCGATCATGTGCAGGGTGATGACACCCGCGACCAAAGCAGCCGCCACCGCGCCGAAGCTTACTGTAAGCACCGGCCATGCGAAGAGGCGGCGCACAGGACGGATGGGAATCGGATTCCGATTCAACTGTTCTCGTACGGACTGAAGGGCCTCGACTTCTGAAAGGCAGACTGGGCATGAAAAGTAATGCTCCTCAAATTTGCCGGCTTCTTCGTCCGGTAGAGTTCCGTCCACGTACCGCTCAAGCCACTCATTCGCCCGGGCTTTCATGCAGTCGGTCATTTGACTCTCCCTGGGTAAGTGTGGTCTGTCGCGGACTTTTGTGACTCCCTGTGAATAAATTCCACCACCCGGCGGGTGGCGCGCACCTTGCGCTGGCGGACCACGTCGGGGTTCAAGCCCAGTTCGCTGGCGATGACCCCGGGCTTGAGGCCGTCCACAAGCGTCATCTGGAGGATGCTTCGGTCGATCCGGTCGAGACTCCGTATGGCGCGGAGGGCGCGGTCTTCGCGATCGAACAGGTCGCGCTGATCCGGTGGCGGGGAGAGATCGGGCAGGTCTTCCGGCAGCTCGACCGGCGTGATGCGGCTGCTGGCGCGGAAGTAATTGTTGAGGCAATTACGGGCGATTCCGATAACGAACTGGTTCAGCTTTTCGGGGTCCTTGACCTGCCCGCGGCGCAGGGCGCACAGGGCCTCGATCAGCACGTCCTGCTTGAGGTCGGAAGCGACGTCGAGATTCCGCAAGCGCGCAACCAGCATGGCCAGCACGGGGCGGGCATAACGCTCGGCGAAGGTTTTCTCCGCATCATGGCTGCCCTCGGCGATGGCGCGCACGAGGCGCACACTCTCACTGGGGCCGGATGGAGCGGCATCCGGCTTGAGTAACCCGGTCTGCTCGCTTGGCTGGCTGTTCATTGTTTCGTCGCTTCAGAGCGGGGGTGCGTGGCGTCATTTTCTCACATTTCGAGGCGATTCCGAACGCCTTTTGTTCGTTTGGATTGAGATGGATAACGCGGATTCATATAAGGAGGCTGCTCGGCAGGCGGAAGTTTCGGGGGACGGTCGCGCGCGGCAGGACCCGGTGCGGGAGCCGTAGACACGGCGCCTCGCGCGAAAAATCACTCTCCTCCGCTGTCACAAAAGTGTCGCCGCGACCACTCTTGATGCGAGACCGTTCCTGATTCCAAGTGCCGAGTCAGTTTGCCCTTCCAGGAGGCGCGAGGAGGAGGCCAGGATGGCTGGCAACACGTGGAAAGGACACTTCTCGATGCGCTCGAAAGTACGCGTTGGGCGGATTGCCGAAATCGGGCGCGGCGCTGTTTGCTGGTTTGTGTTGGTCACATGCATGGTTTTGTCGCCCACGTCTCCCCGCCTGTGGGCAAGCGGAACCCCACCCCCGGTTCTGACGGCCGTGACTCCGAATCCACTCACGGTAGGAACCATCAAGGTGACCATCCAGGGCACCGGCCTTATTTCCGGTGCCCTGGTATACCTCGATCACGATCTCCCCTAACGGTTCCACGCTGTGCGATAACGGCGGGGTAATTTGAGCGAGCATCCAGACTCGCGAACGGCATCCGCGGATTTGCACAGAAGGAGATTGACGCATGGGCGGGCCAGGATCCGGCAGATCCTGGCCCGATTTGTTCGAGGGCCCGAATTGCGGCCGATCTGTGACAAGACGCCTTGGTCAGAGCGAAGCGGTGAGCGTGCGGTACTCCTGCAGCATGCGCAGGCGCCAGCGCACGATCATGCCGAAGGCGAGAACGAAGAATAGTCCCGCGGTCTGCTGAAGGGTCATGACGGCGTCGAAGTAGCCGCGCGCAAAATAACGGATTGCGGCCAGTGCCACGACAACAAGAAAGAACGCGCCGGAGCGATGCATCATGATGGCGTTTCCGTCGCGCACCAGGCGCGAAGTGACCAGAAGAGGCCAGGCGAGAAGAATCGCTCCGATCAGAAATGCGATGGCTGCCCACAGCAGAGGCACGCGGAACGCCGGTACAAAAAACATGGAGAACCCAGTGGCCATGCCGAGCGGCGGAATGATGATTTTGCGGACCGTCACAGCGGTTCGTCCCTCGCGCACACGCCAGGCGATCACGCCGGCAAGGCCCACGATTGACACCACTGCTGTTGTTCCGACTGGAAGATGCATCTACCGATCCTGCCTCTGATTTTATCAAAAACGGTGATGCAATCGGCGGCCGATGGCGGACCCGGATACGAGGCGATTCAGCGATACTTGCCGAAGCTTTCGATCTGCTTGGCGGTGTATTCGCGGCGCTCGACCGGGGAACTGAGGACGGTCGAAGTCGACGTGGCGCCGAGGGCCGAGAGCCTGTCGATGAGGGCTTCCATGTGACGGATGGAAACGACATCCGCTTCCATGACGAACGACTCGGAGCCTGTGACGCGATGGCAGCGGCGGATTTCGGGAAGCTCGCGGATCACGGCGACGGTGCGGCTGATCTGGAGGTCGCCGCCGGGGATCGTGAGGCGCATGAGAATGCGGATTGGAGCCCCAATCTTTGCGGCGTTGACGGCAGCGTGATAACCGGTGATGATGCCGGCCTCTTCGAGCCGGTGCACGCGCTCGGCGACCGCGGGCGTCGAAAGTCCGACCTTTCTGCCCAACTCGGCAAAAGTGAGACGCGCGTTGCGCTGCAGCGACTCGAGAATCTTCCAGGCGATGGCATCGAGTTCAATGAGACTGGGAATGCGCTTGTGGGGCATCGGCAGTCAATCCTTAACCAACACAACGATTATGCCTAATAATGTTAGGCCCCGACGGCGGATTTTCTTCAAAGCGCCATTTAATGCAATATTCGGGAGTCCTATTCTGGGCTCAGCCGGATTGCTTGCTTCCCCGTTGACCTTCCAACCTGCAACTTTCCGGCTAAGAGGTCTGTTATGAGTGCAACTGCATCCGCCCAGATTGCATCGCACGCCGCTGCCGAGTCCCTGACAACCGATCGCGATTTTCTCCCGCTGAAGGGAACCGACCACGTGGAGTTCTACGTGGGCAATGCGCGCCAGGCTGCATATTTTTATCGCGCTGCTTTCGGCATGTCGCTGGTTGCTTATGCGGGGCCGGAGACCGGGCAGCGCGACCGCGCTTCTTATGTGGTGCAGCAGGGCAAGGTGCGGTTTGTGCTGACGACGCCACTGCGCTCGAGCGATCCCGTTGCCGAGCATGTCCATCGCCATGGCGACGGCGTGAAGGTGATTGGGCTGTGGGTGGACGATGCGCGGCGTGCCTGGCGCGAGACGACGAGCCGCGGCGCGGTGAGCGTAGCCGAGCCATATGTGAAATCGGATGAGCATGGGCGGGTGGTGCTGGCGAGCATCGCCGGATATGGCGATACGATTCACACGTTCGTGGAACGCGGCGATTATCAAGGGCCGTTCATGCCGGGGTATCGCGCAGTCGAGCACGATGCAGTCGCGCGGCCGGCCGGGTTGCTCCACATCGACCACATGGTCGGCAACGTGGGCTGGCACGAGATGGACAAGTGGGTCGAGTTCTACGCACGAGTAATGGGATTCTCCCTCTACCAGCACTTTGACGACCGCGACATCTCGACCGAATACTCGGCGCTGATGTCGAAGGTCATGGCGAATGGCAACGGCTACGTGAAGTTCCCGATCAACGAGCCGGCGGAAGGCAAGAAGAAGTCGCAGGTCGAGGAGTACCTGGAGTTCTATCCAGGCCCCGGCGTGCAGCACATCGCTCTGGCGACCAACGACATTCTGCATACGGTGACGAGGCTGAACGAGCAGGGAGTGGAATTCCTGCGCGTCCCGCACACCTATTACACCGAGCTCCAGAGCAGGGTGGGCAAGATCGATGAACCGATCGAGGAGTTGGAGAAACTCGGCATTCTTGTGGACCGCGACGACGAGGGCTATATGCTGCAGATCTTTACGAAGCCCGTCGAGGACCGGCCGACGCTGTTTTTCGAGATCATCCAGCGCAAGGGAAGCCGCAGCTTCGGCAAGGGCAACTTCAAGGCGCTGTTCGAGGCCATCGAGCGCGAACAGCAACTGCGCGGAAACCTCTAGACGGACGCACGAAACTCTCGCACGTGGAGAACAACGATGGCCACGGCAACTCTCATCGCCGCCGCACCTTACCTGATCCAGCAGAACTACGATGCCTACACCGCCGGGCAGCACTCGGTTTGGGCGGAGCTCGTCGGGCGCGTGCTGCCGGGCATCGAGAAGCACGCGGCGCGCGAGTATCTTGAAGGATTCGAGATCATCGGGCTGCAGCGGGACCGGCTGCCGAATCTCGCGGAGATCACGAAGCGGCTGGGGCCGCGGACGGGGTGGAGTTCGACGCCAGTGAGCGGCTTTCTGCCCGCGCCGGCGTTTTTCGAGATGCTGGCGAACCGCCTGTTCCCGACGACGACCTGGCTTCGCAGCCACGAGTCTTTGGAGTACACTCCGGAGCCCGACATCTTCCATGACGTGTTTGGGCATGTGCCGATGCATGCGCATCGGGTGTTTGGCGATTTCCTAGAGCACTATGGGCGCGTGTGCGCCGGCATCGGCGAGCAAATGGTTCTTGAAAGACTCGGCCGGCTGTTCTGGTATACGGTTGAGTTCGGGCTCATCCGCCAGGATGGCGAGATCAAGGCGTACGGCAGTGGCGTGATCAGCTCGCACGGCGAGTGCGAGAACGTGTTCAGCGGCGGCTGCGAGGTGCACGACTTCTCCCTCGACGAAGTGCTCAATACGCCCGTCAAGGTGGATGAATTTCAAAAGGTCCTGTTCGCAATCACCAGTTTCGACCAGATGTATGAGGCGATGCATGAAGCAGAGAAGCGAGTCGAGCGCGGCAGTCTTTGATGCGGAATCGGCGCCCGCCGAGCTCTCGTATCAGTCGGGATTCGGAAACGAGTTCGCAACCGAGGCGGTTCCGGGCGGCTTGCCGGTCGGTCAGAATGCGCCGCAGAAGCATCCCCTGGGGCTCTACACAGAGCAGTTCAGCGGGTCGCCGTTTACCGCGCCGCGTGCGGTGAACCGGCGCACGTGGACGTATCGTATCCGGCCTTCGGTCACGCATCGGCCGTATGAAGAGATCTCCGCGAAGATGATTCGCAGCGGGCCGTTCCTTGAGGTGCCGACCACGCCGAATCAACTGCGGTGGGACCCGCTGCCGGTGCCCGAAGAGGCGACGGATTTCGTTGACGGCATCGTGACGCTCGGCGGCAATGGCGACCCGGCGATGCAGGCTGGACTAGCGATCCATCTGTATGCTTGCAATGCTTCGATGCAGGACCGGTTTTTCTACACGGCGGATGGCGAGCTGCTGATTGTGCCGCAACTCGGGGCGGTGCGCTTCCACACCGAGCTGGGAGTTCTCGCGGTTGCCCCGGGCGAGATCTGCGTGATTCCGCGGGGCGTGAAGTTCCGCGTCGTGCTTGAAGAAAACCAGGCTCGCGGATACATCTGCGAGAACTACGGGCTGCCGTTCCGGCTGCCTGAACTGGGGCCGATCGGGGCGAACGGGCTTGCAAATGCGCGCGATTTCAAGGCGCCGGTTGCAGCCTATGAGGATCGCGACGGTGAGTTCCACATTACGGCGAAGTTCCTGGGAAGGCTGTGGTCGGCATTCATCGACCACTCGCCTCTCGATGTGGTGGCCTGGCACGGGAACTATGCGCCGTACAAATATGATTTGTCGCAGTTCAATTGCATCAATACGGTGAGCTTCGACCACCCGGATCCTTCGATTTACACGGTGCTCACGGCGCCGTCGCTCAATCCCGGCACGGCGAACTGCGATTTTGCGATCTTTCCGCCGCGTTGGATGGTTGCCGAGCACACATTCCGGCCGCCGTGGTTCCACCGCAACCTGATGAACGAGTTCATGGGACTCGTCTTCGGCGCGTACGATGCAAAGGCCGAGGGTTTCGTGCCCGGAGGCGCAAGCCTGCACAACTGCATGGCCGGGCACGGTCCCGACGCGGAGACGTTCGAAAAGGCATCAGACGCGGAGCTGAAGCCGCAATATTTAGCGAACACGCTGGCGTTCATGTTCGAAACGCAGCTGGCGGTGCGGCCGACGGAATTCGCCATGAAGACACGCATCCTGCAGCACGAATACTTCGAGTGCTGGCAGGGGCTCAAGAAACGCTTCGACCCCGGCGCCGCGTCGCAATCGGAATGACCGCGATCGAATCTGCATTGCGGGGACTCATCGATTACGCGGGCCTGTACCCTCCCGCGGCGCTCGACATGCGCGCGGCGGTGCGTAACTACCTTGGCTATGGCGGGCAAAAGTCTTCGGCAGTTCTTGGCCGGTTTATAGTCGATATCGCACGGCTGGATGAACTCCGCGAGGCCACCGGCGATGGTTCTACATGGATGCGCCTCAGCGTGATCGCTTCTCCTGACACGGATCCGGAACTCATCGCGCGCCATAGGGATGACGGCCTGCGCATCGAATCGGTTGAGATCAGGTGCGACGCGCCGTTGACCATCGCGCGCATCACCGAGGCATTGCCGCCCACACTCGAGCAATATTTCGAGATACCTGTTCAGGCCCTCTGTTCTGAAGCCGTCGATGCGCTCGGTTCAGTGGGCGCGCGGGCGAAATTGCGGATGGGTGGAGTTGTCGCCGAGGCTTTTCCGGCCATGGAGAACGTTGTTCGTGCGTTGCAGCTTCTTGCCGATCGCCGCGTGCCGTTCAAAGCCACCGCAGGCCTCCACCATCCTGTGCGTTCGCGCCATCCGCTCACCTACGCGGCAGACAGCCCCTGCGGCATGATGCATGGGTTCATGAACCTGTTGTGCGCCGCGGCAGTCATTCGTTTCGGCGGCGCTGCACGTGAGGCCGTTGACGTTCTCGAAGAACAGGATCCTGCCGCTTTCCGCGTCACGGATGAGGAGATCGTAGTGCGCGGTCATGTCTGGAACGTCGATCAGCTGCGCGAGGTGCGACAATTCTTTATCAGCTTCGGCTCGTGCTCGTTTACCGAGCCGATTCACGATCTCGAGGCCATGGGATGGCCGCTCGAATGAATCCAACAAGCTGGATCGTCTCCGCCAACGCTCCCGATACCGATTTCCCGCTGGCCAATCTTCCATACGGCGTGTTCGCGCACGGGCACTCCACGCAAATCGGCGTGGCCATCGGCGACCGGATTCTGGATCTGCGCGCCGTGGCAAGCGAATCGTTACTCGCGCCATTGCCGGATGAGGTGGTAGATGCGTGCACTGCGGGCCTGCTTAATCCCCTCATGGGGTTGGGACCAAAGGCGTGGTCGGCTTTGCGCCGGCGTTTGACGGAATTGCTCGCATCGAACGCGGACGAGGAGACGCAGCGGCGGCTCTCCGCGATGCTGGTTCCCATGCGCGATGCCGAGATGCGGCTGCCGGCGCAGATCGGGGATTACACCGACTTTTACGCGTCGATCCATCACGCGACGCGCGTTGGAAAGCTCTTTCGTCCGGACAATCCGCTGCTGCCCAATTACAAGTACATTCCTATCGGTTACCACGGACGCGCATCGTCGATCGTCGTAAGCGGCCGGCCCGTTCGACGTCCGAGCGGGCAGTCCAAGTCGCCGCAGGCGGCCGAACCGGTATTCGGGCTCGCCCGGTCGCTGGACTACGAGCTCGAGGTAGGCATTTTTATCGGCCCGGGCAACGAGCTGGGCAAGCCCATTCCCATAGGTGACGCAGAAGAGCATGTCTTCGGGCTTTGTCTCGTCAATGACTGGTCTGCGCGCGACATTCAATCGTGGGAGTATCAGCCGCTCGGGCCGTTTCTCGCGAAGAATTTCGCAACCACAATCTCGACGTGGATTGTTTCCATGGAAGCGCTCGCCCCATACCGCGTTCCGGTTGCGAATCGGCCGCCCGGCGACCCCGCCCCGCTCGAGTACCTCTCTTCTCCAACCGCACGGCGAGATGGCGTGGATCTCACGCTCGAGGTGTATCTGCGGTCGGCGCGCATGCGCGAGCAGAACCTCGAAGCGGTTCGCGTGAGCCGAGGCAATCTACGCGATCTGTACTGGTCGATCGCGCAGCTTGTCGCGCATCACACAGTGAATGGCTGCAATCTGCGTCCCGGCGATCTGCTCGCTACTGGAACGATCTCCGGTCCCGGTGAAGGCTCAGAGGGCTGCCTGCTCGAGATGAAGCACCGCTCCGATCCGCCGCGGTTTCCGACAGGCGAGACGCGCATATTCCTTGAAGACGGAGACGAAGTGACCTTCCGCGCCTCTGCGCAGCGGCAGGGAATGCCGCGCATCGGATTCGGCGCCTGCTCTGGCATAGTTGTACCGAGCGATTGACCTGCTGAAGAACGAATACGGCGAAGCGCAGTACTACGCCTCGCCGCAGTCGGCGCACTGTAGTTTAGGAATAAGCGGCGAAACTTAAATGCGATTCATGAAGAGCAAAACGATGGTCAAAACGAGGATCACGCCCAGGCCTCCGGACGGGTAGTAGCTCCAGTTGCGGCTGTAAGGCCACGCGGGAACAACCGCCACAATCGCCAGAATCAACAGTGGAATAAGAAAGAGAACTACCAAGACGCACCCCCATCATCCCACCACGGCGCCAGCCGTTCCCTCGAATCCGCCTGAATGAAAAGATGCGGGGTGAGCGTCGCAGAGTTGTTTCACGGTAAGAAGTTGAGTCATGCACGGGGAGAGTCCCGCGTTCTCCGTGTGCGTCTCGAAAAGCACGACTTTTCGCCAGGTGGCGCATCGAATGTGAACGAGGGATGAATGCTACAATCCGCCCAGCCTTTATCAGAAGTGCAAGAGAGACCTCGAACGATGCGCCGTGTCGCGCTGCTGGACAATCCGTCATCCGGCCAGACTTCATCCCGCCGCAATGCCATGGTGAACTCCACCCTGGAAGCGCTCCTGCGCGAAGGCATTGAGGTCGAACACCTTACGATCGACGGGCCAGGCAGCGGATCGGAGCTGGCACGTGAGGCGGTCGACCGCGGGTGCGACGTCGTGCTTGTCTGCGGCGGCGACGGAACCGTGCACGAAGTCTTGCAATGCCTTGTGGGCACCGGGGTTGCGCTCGGAGTGGTCCCGATGGGTACGGCAAATGCTCTCGCTTCGGATCTGGGGCTGAGCAGGAATCCGGCGAAGGCGATCAACTCCCTGCTTCGTGCCGATGCGGTGGATGTTCCCGTCGGCAGGATCTCATTTCGCAATGGCAACGGGGCAGAAAGCTCGCGGTACTTTACGGTGGCGGCCGGAGTCGGGGCAGACGCGTTGCTGATGGCGCGCATGGACCCAGGCCTCAAGCGCCGCTTCGGGTATCTGCTGTATCTCATTGAGGCATTTCGGATCTGGGCGAGCCATCCGTTCCCGCTTTTTCAGGCGTCGTTTGCGAACGGGCACGGGAAATTACGCCAGGTTGAGGCTTCGCAGCTGCTGGCTGTCCGTATTCGCTCGTTTGGCGGAGCGCTGGGGCGGCTTGTGCCGGGTGCTTCGTTACATGCAAACAAACTATGCCTTGTTGCGTTCAAAACGCGCAGCCGATTTCGTTATATGCGGTTTCTGCTCGCGGTGCTGGCGAAGCGGCAGACGTATTCGCAGGATGTCGAGCTGATAGCGGCCGATACGGTAGAGTGCCGACCGGCAAACGGCGCAAACGTGTACGTGGAGGCTGACGGCGAAGTGCTGGGGCACTTGCCGGTGCGCATAGAGATTGCGGCGGAGACGCTCACGCTGCTGATTCCGCCAAATGCCGAGCCCTAAAGTACTTGCGTACCGCGAATTCCGGCTTACAATCAGCGCATGTTCTTTGCAGTGGTCACCATATCGGATCGCTGCTCGCAAGGCGAGATGACCGACACGGCCGGTCCCGCCGTCGTCGAAATCCTGAGAGCGCACTTTGCCGCGGCGCACATCGACACGGCGCTGCTGCCCGACGAAGAGGATGCCATCACCATGCTGCTTCAACAGTTTGCAAGCGATGGGGCGGCGCTGGTGGTCACGGTGGGCGGAACGGGGCTGGGACCGCGCGACCGGACGCCCGAAGCGACCCGGCGCGTGATCGACCGCGAAGCTCCGGGGCTGGCCGAGGCGATGCGGTCGATCGGCGCCGCTAAGAACCAGTTCGCGTGGCTGTCTCGCGGCGTGGTTGGACTCAGGGGCGCGACACTGATCGTGAACCTGCCGGGGAGCGAGCGTGGCGCGACGGAGAGCCTTTCGTCCATCCTGAAGCTGATCCGGCACGGGATCGAGGTGGCGGCCGGCGGGCAGACACATCCGTGATAGCCAGTGCAGACTAGCTCAGTTTAAGAACATCGTGCGATAAAGCGTATCCCGCTGGACAGGCTTAAATCCCGCATCGCGAATGATTCTCCGCAGCTCTTCCTCCGTCGTGCAGTTCGACGTTCCTGCCGCGCGGACCACATTCTCCTCGAGCATCACGGAGCCTACATCATTGCCGCCGAAGTGGAGGCCGAGTTCCAGTACCTTGAGCCCCTGCGTGACCCACGAGGCCTGCACATTGAGGATGTTGTCGAGGTAAAGCCGCGCGATGGCGAGCACCTTAAGGTACTCGACAGATGTGGCCTCGTCCCAGCCGCGGCCGCCGAGCGCGGTGTGCTTCGGCTGAAAGCTCCAGGGGATGAAGGCTGTGAAGCCGCCGGTCTCTTCCTGCAGGCGCCGGACGACCTCGAAGTGGTTGATGCGCTGGTCGAAGGTCTCGCCGACGCCGAACATCATGGTCGCCGTGGTTCGCATGCCAAGCTGGTGTGCGGTGCGGTGAACCGAAACCCAGTCCTCGGTGCGGCACTTGAGGCGCGCGATACGGAAGCGGACGTCGTCGTCGAGAATCTCCGCGCCCCCGCCGGGGATCGAATCGAGGCCGGCGTCGCGGAGGCGCGAGATGGTTGTGCGCAGGTCGAGGTTCGAGTACTCCGCGATAGCGAGCACCTCGGACGCTGACAGGCAATGCAGCCAGATTTGCGGGAAGCGTTCCTTGATGCCGCGAAAGAGGCTCTCGAACCAGTCGATCTTCAGATCTGGGTGGATTCCGCCCTGCATCAGCACGCCGGTGCCGCCCATCTCGACGGTCTCGGCGATTTTGTCGTAGATCGTCTCGAAGGGCAGGATGTAGCCCTCATCCGCGCGCGGTCCTTTCAGCGGCCGGTAAAAGGCGCAGAAGGTGCAGTACTCAGTGCAGAAGTTCGTGTAGTTGATATTGCGATCGATAATGTAGGTGACCACGCCCTCGGGGTGAAGACGGCGGCGGACCGCGTCGGCCTCGAAACCCAGGCCGATGAGATCGGGCGAGCTGAAGTGTTCGAGGGCTTCCTGGCGTGTCAGCGGCATATCAGGATTCTACCAACTCACCGATTTCGAGAGCCATTCTGTCCGGCATCCGTCGAATCGGCCTTCTTTGGCCGGCGGAAAAGGAAAAGCCCGCGCTCCGTCACCGGTTCGTTGCGTGTGCGCGACAGGTTCGACCGGGTCGAAACGCCGCTGAACAGGACGAAGAAGTCCAGAAACGCCCGCCAGAATCCTTTTCTCTCAGCCATGACAAAGATTGGATTCACGCACGGGCTAGGATGCTTCAGGTTTCCGCGTGGGAGGCGGAGCGGGTGGCTTTTTCTGCTGCACACTGACGCCGAAGCTCATCAGCAGGAACTTCAGTCCCTTTCGCAACGTGGCGGCGAGTGCCATCGGCTCCTCACTTCTTTTGCGGTTGCTGGGAAGGCTCTGGCCCCGCGGGTGTTTCCACAGTCTCGCCCTTGAGGATGGCGATCGCAGCCGGCGGCAGCGGCTTGTCGGCGTTGGCGAGCAGCAGGCTGACTTGCCACATCTGCGTCTCGTTCAGCACGTCTTTGTAAGCGGGCATGCCGGAAAGACGGATACCGTTGGCCACTTTCCAGTAAGTTTCCCCCGGCGCATCGTCGCTCACGCCGACGACGTCGCCGTTATGGTGCTTCTCCCAGAGCGGCGGCGCGCTTGGGAATTCATGGGTTCCAGTGACGGAGGGCTTGCCGTGATAGCCGTGGCAGACGGCGCAATGATCTGCGTAGATGTGCGCGCCTGCCACAAAGGTGTCTTCGCCAGTCTGTACGGGCGGATTCTTGACCATCTCGCGATCGATGCGCGCATTGAGCGGCCCGTGTGTGATAACGCGCTCGTAGGGCAGCGGCGGGTCGCTGACGGCCACGGGAACCTTGCCGAATTTGAGCCAGGCGTAGACCGCCACAGGCACCAGGATGATGCCGATGATGATTCCGAGCAGAAGTCGACCCATTGCTGACCAGCCTCCGTAAACAGATTCATCCTAGCTTATGGAGGCGGGCTTAAACCGCGCTGAAGGAGTGCTTTTTTTGTCCCGATGCCGAGGTGAAACCCGCGCGGGACGGCGGGAGGACGGGCTTCGCCGGGGTCGCGCCCCGCGAGTCTGCGAGGATAGGGAAATGAGCTTCGAACTTCAGCCCACATTAAGAGGAAACCTTCTGGAGCTGCGTCCACTGCGCGAGGACGACTGGGACGCACTGTATGCGGCCGCTTCAGACCCGCTGATCTGGGAGCTGCATCCGTCTTCGGACCGCTACAAGCCGGAGGTGTTTCGCGAGTACTTTCGCGGTGGGATGGAATCGGGCGGGGCTTTTGTAGTCATCGATCGGAGCGACGGGAAAATCATCGGGTCGTCGCGCTACAACGGGTACGATGCGGAACGAAGCGAGATCGAAATCGGATGGACCTTCCTGGCGCGGTCGCATTGGGGTGGCCGCTTCAACGGGGAGATGAAGCAGTTGATGGTGCAGCATGCCCTCCTGTTCGTGGATCGCGTGGTGTTTCACATCGGGCCGCAGAATTGGCGATCTCAAAAAGCAATCGAGAAGCTGGGCGGCATCCCCGCGGGGACGTGGACGGATCCAAAAACGGGACACGAATCAGTTGTCTATGAGATGAGGACAGCCCCGGAGGGCGTGTTCGCGTAATTGCGCCGCCGCGGCTCCCGCGGCACGGCGGGATGCAAATCGTCCCGGCCCGCGTCCAAAGCGTAGCCGGACAACAGCCAGGGCTCCCTGCGAGGTGATTTAATACCTAGAGGGAGAAGCCGCACACGACTCGATTCGCGGCCGCCGCCCGAAAGCCGGTGGAATCAGACCCGGCAGGGCGCGGAGGAATGAAGGAGTGCGCGCGAGGCTTCCGCAATCCCGTGGAGGAAACCCGAGACCGATGTTTTCTTTTCGCCGTTTTGCCCTCGTGCTGGCATTCGCCGTTGCGGCCGCGCACGTGACAGTTGGCCAGGAGTCCAGTTCGAGCAGCAACCAGGCGCCGGAGACGCAGCAGAGCCAGCCGCAGAGTGGCGCGTCGCAGGCCGGGCAGGCCCAGCCAGATCAGGCGCAGGCTCCCTCTACCTCCGACCAGGGGAGCCAGAGTGTGCAGGCGCGCATCCGTGCACGCCGCGAACAGCGCCGCGAAGCCGCCATCAAGGACGTCTACCTGCACCTCTACGACCTGTATGTGGGCATGGGCTATCTAAGGTTTGTTCCGGGCGCGGGCACAAACGGCGAGGGACTGCAGCGCACAACCCTCTATGCGTGGAATGTCGACTTCACCCGCTACTACAGCGAGCGCCTGGGCGCCACGCTGGATGCGCGCGGCTACTACGGCACGACATTTACGGGGCTGAACTTTACCAATTCCGTCACGAAGCCGGCAATCAGCACATACGCGTTCATGGGCGGCCCGCAGTACCGGCTGCTTCTGCACCCGCGGTACTCGGTTGCGGCGCGCGTGATGGGCGGGTACGACCACGGGCACTTCTCCGGCGACACGAACGGCTTCGGCTCGACGCCGCTCGGGCTGTGGCCCGACGGTGGCACGTTTGCGGCTTCAACCGCGATCATCGGCGAGCTGAACCTGAGCCCCTCGTTCGGGCTGCGGCTCGCGCCTGAGTACTTCTTCACGGGGTTCGGATCGGATTTCCAGGATTCGCGCGGGTTCACCGGCGGTTTCGTGTTCCGGTTTGGAAAGCAATAAGACGCTGGGACCAGGCACCAGGGATCAGGGACCAGAAAGCAGGGCCGGCGATCGGGGCGCGATTTGCAGCTGCGGATCGCGCCCGCTGTGTTTTTGGGGTTCGACAGTCATTTCTTTGCGGCGTAGTCGGCGGCACCCATCAGGTGGATGGAAACGTAGGGCTCGTCACCGACGACCCAGCTGTCGTGTCCCGGCTCGATGTAGAACAGGTCTCCGGCGCGCATCTCGAAGACGCGGCCGTCGTCCATTGCAGCCGTGGCGCGGCCGGAGATAACCATGCCCACGTGCTCGACGTCGCAGCTCTTTTTGCCGAGCGCGCGGCCCACGTGCTCCGACCATCGCCAGCCTGGCTCGTAGGTCGCGCGGCCGAGTGTCATGCCGCCGATGCGGACGAGTTCGAACTTGCCCTTCTCGAACGCCCGGACTTCATCGGGATGATCGAAGCGCTTGAGTATGACTTCGTACACAAATCACCTCCGTGGGCGGGCATCCAACATACACTCCCGCAGGTGAGCCGCATGACGCCTGGAACTATGCCTGCTTGATAAGGCGGATCATTCAGGCCCTGGTGCTGCGGTTACGACCAGGGGGATCGCCGGGTTGGCTCGATACCCCACCCAAAAAAGAAGCCAACAGCGCAGCGAGAGCCTGGCGAATATCCTGTTCCGCAAGTGGCCGGTTCTCTTCCTCTGCTGCTTTCACAAGCTGGCGGGCATACGAATCACAAAACACAGTGGACCACTCGGCAGGGATCAGGACAGTTTCGTCGCGCCCGTCGAGATCGGCACAAAGAGGCGCGGCTAGATTGTCTGCGAAGCGAGCGGAAGAGTAGATTGCAGCGCGACCTAAAGGATCCGCCTTGATCTCTTCGAACAGCTCCTGCGCGGGTGCACGAAACTCCTGCGGAACCTGCTCGAGGAGAATGATGTCCGTGCCGTCGACGCTCACGCTCTGCCCGACCAATGGGTCATCGGCTTTTCGCGCCCGCGCATACGCGATGCTCAGGGCACGAGCCAGGTCGCGGTCAACGTCGTCAAGATGCTGCGGGCTCGGCGACATGCGCGCGTAGTAGCGGTATCGCGCAAGATACGAGAGCTCCGCCTCCGACCCCTTGAAATGCTCGTATTGATAGAGCAGGTCCTCTTCGAGCGAAAAGAGCCCGCGAGACCGCGCCAGCGTGGCGTACCACTTGAACGCCTTGTGCAGGTACCAGCCGTGCGTCTTGTAGAGCCGGTCTTCGCCCGAGTTTTCGCCGAAGATGTTAAAGCTGAGCTGGTTAAAGACGTCGATGTAGTCCTCGCGCTGCTGCACGATCAGGTCGGACCAAAGCAGTCTGCCCGATTCCAGATGCTCATCGAGCGAGTCCTCGGGGAAATAAGCGAAGTGCGGTGAGTAGGCGCCGTCGCGATGCAGGCTCCCGCGGACGAACCCCGGCTTCATAGCGATCAGGTAGAAGTGGAATCCGTGAATGGCCGTGGTGCCGGTTTCGCGCAGCTGCACCTGCGGAATCCCCTGCGGGTCCTTGCCGAACAGCACCGGATGGAGCTTGTACTTGAGCAGCTCCTGGGTCAGAGTCCGCTCGAGGTGCGATTTGAATCCCGAAAGATGCCCGAGCGCAGGCGGAAGAAAAATGCGCCAGTCTAGATCGCGGATATAGTCCCAGTCCACGTATCCCCAACGGGCGACACTCAGGCTCAGGCTCCCGTACGGAGAGATCGGCGTCTTCCCGACGCATTCAAGCAGTTGCGGGCTGGTCCGAGCGAAGGCGCGCAGCGACTCATCGACAACGTGGCGGAGGAAGGGAACCAGCGGCAAGTCCTTCGACCCTCCAAAACGATCTGCCGGCAGCAGAAATGGCTCCGCGCTGACGAGGTTGCGATGCGTGGCAACGAGCGGCTCGATCCGCAGACTCTGAAATGACCAGCCCTCCCGTGGCTTTGAAAACATGAACTCCAGCGCGCGAAGAACACTTGGATTCCGCGAGAGATGAACGCGCAAAGCCTCCTCGATCGATCCGTTGCTTTCGGCGGAAGGTCGGCGCGTCGCCATAGCTTGTTTCTACTGCAAAATCGGCACGCCCGCGATGCGCTGCTGCCATTCGGCGGGACCGGTCTGGTGGACGCTGGTGCCCTTGCTGTCAACCGCGACGGTTACCGGCATGTCCACAACGTCGAACTCGTAGATGCCCTCCATGCCGAGGTCGTCAAATGCGAGCCGCCGCGCGCCCTTGATCGCCTTCGACACCAGATACGCCGCCCCGCCCACGGCCATCAAGTACACGGCGCCAAACTCGCGGATTGCCTCGATGGCTGCCGGCCCTCGCTCTGCCTTGCCCACCATGCCGAGCAGTCCGGTTGCGGCGAGCATCTGGCGGGTGAACTTGTCCATGCGCGTGGCCGTGGTGGGTCCGGCGGGGCCGATCACCTCTTCGCGCACCGGATCCACAGGGCCGACGTAGTAGATGAAGCGGCCGGTGAAATCGACAGGCAGCTTTTCGCCGCGGTTGAGCATGTCGGTCATGCGCTTGTGCGCGGCATCACGGCCTGTCAGCAGCTTGCCGTTAAGCAGCAGCACTTCGCCGGGCTTCCACGTCGCGGCCTCGGCGCGGGTCACGGTATCAAGGTTCACGCGCCGCGCGCCCACGGGATCATAGGTCAATGTCGGCCAATCCTCGAGCGAAGGCGGGTCGAGGTAAACCGGCCCTGATCCGTCGAGCACAAGATGCGCGTGCCGTGTCGCCGCGCAGTTCGGGATCATGGCGATCGGCAGGTTCGCCGCGTGAGCCGCCGTGTCGAGCACCTTCACGTCGAGAACCGTCGTCAGCCCGCCCAGTCCCTGCGCGCCAATGCCGAGCTTGTTCACCTTGTCGTAGAGCTCAACGCGCAGCTTCTCCGCCGTTGTCACCGGGCCGCGCGCAATCAGGTCCTGGATGTCGATCGGGTCCATCAGAGACTGCTTGGCGAGCAGCATCGCCTTCTCCGCCGTGCCGCCAATGCCGATGCCCAGCATGCCCGGCGGGCACCATCCCGCGCCCATCGTGGGAACGGTCTTGAGCACCCACTCGACGATGGAGTCCGACGGGTTGAGCATGGCGAACTTTGATTTGGCTTCGCTGCCGCCGCCCTTCGCGGCAACGGTGATCTCAACCGTATCTCCGGGCACAAGCTCGACGTTCACGACCGAAGGCGTGTTGTCGCGCGTGTTTTTGCGTGCCCCCGCCGGGTCGGCGAGCATGCTGGCGCGGAGAGTGTTGTCGGTGTCGAGGTAGGCCTTGCGCACACCATGGTCGACGATCTGCTGAAGGGTCATTGTCGGGCTTCCGCCGTCTGACCCGGCGAAGCGCACGTCCATGCCGACCTTGAGGAAGACGTTGACGACTCCCGTGTCCTGGCAGATAGGCCGGTGCCCTTCGGCGCACATGCGGCTGTTGATGAGGATCTGCGCCATCGCGTCCTTGGCCGCCGGAGACTCTTCCATCTCGTAGGCCTTCGCGAGGCTCGTAATGTAGTCCACCGGATGGTAATAGCTGATGTATTGCAGCGCGGCGGCGACGCTGTCGATCAGGTCCTGCTGGCGGATAAGGGTCATACCAAACTCCGAAAAGGTCACTCTTATAGGGTAAAGTATTCCATTTGGCAGAAACCGGCAGCCGTTCCGGCTATTGCTCGTGGAGGCAATCCCCCCCCAAGAATGCGCCAAGGAGTCGTCAAGGAATCCAGTTCGGATAAGTCTTCGGAGACATGTCATTTCAAAATCAGCCCGGAGGTGTAATATAGCTTCATTCGCTAAAACGCAGTTGAGTTTCTGCCTGGAAACAGGCAGTCCTGCCAGTTGTTCATGTCAGGCAAATCCGATAAGTGCGGCAAGTTATCCCTGCTGAAGGGGGAAGGGGTTTCATGAAAGCTTTGGGTTATACATCCATTTTCCTGGTAGTGTCCATATCGCCGGTCTTAGCGCAGCAGAACGGCGCGCCGCTGCCGCTTCCAGCGCCTTCTCCGGCGTCGGCCGCAAACACGGATGCCGCTTCTGACTTAGTCAAGAAAGAGGTGGTGAACGTGAACGCCGCCCTCGTCGCGGCGCGAAAGGCGACTGCGGAAAAGCGCTTCGCTGACTCCGAGGCGTTAATGGAAAAAGTAACGGCATCCGACCCTAACCTGGTTCCTCCGTGGGTTGAACTGGGGCTGGCGCAATTGGGGCTGAAAAAGTACGATAGCGCTGAGAAGAGCTTTAAGTTGGCACTGGGCATCGACTCTCGCACCCAGGCGCTCAAGCATGACAGCGATTTCTACCAGAAGCCAGACGCGCCCGGAGTGGTTGCGCCTGGAGCTACACGCGCTTCTCGCAACGCGGTCGGCGGTATCGCCATCGTCAACGGGCAAACCAGAACTCCCGATATCCTGGGCACCTCGTACGCCAGCTTGGGTGAAGTGTACATTCACGACAGGAAATTCGACGACGCGAAGGCCGCCTTTGACACCGCCGTGACCGACTATCCGATGCAAGCGGCTCAATATCGCAGGAATGAAACTATCCTGTTTTTCCAGGCCGGAGACGTGGATGCGCAGTTTGACTCGGCAAGCCAGGCCATCGCGCTCGATCCCACGCGCGCCATCTTGTACTACTTCAAAGGGCAGGCGCTCGTCTCCAAGGCAACTGTCGACTCAAAGACCGGCAAGATTTCTCTGCCTCCGGGATGCGCCGAGGCCTACCAGAAGTACCTGGAACTCGATCCGAAGGGTGAGTTCTCCGCCGACGCCACTGGAGTGCTTACGGCAGCTGGCATTCCACCGAAGAAGAAATAGCGGCGTCCGCTCGTCGTCCGCATCAGGAGTTTAATTCCAGGTCCGGATGTGTAAGCCGCCCATCCGCGACCTTGAAGAACGGCGTAAGCTTGTCTTCGCGTAACTTGGCTGCGCCGATGATCTCGCGCACTGCCCACCCACGAACCATCATCGCGTCCGCGATGAGCGTGCGGTGGCAGCGCCGCGGTTGCGAGATGAAGCTGGCCACCTACCAGATCGGCTCCGACAACTCAGACGAGCGCGGTTTCCGCCATCGGCTCAAGAGGTCGCTCGCAAAGGTGCAGGCAGCCAACGCCGCAAAGCCGGCGGCTACGGCGCCCGGACAAGCCGCGACAGAAACCTCCCAATAGCGGCGCATCGGGCATCAGGCCGGCTATCACCGCCGCGATTGACAACGGAATGTATAATTGCGCCCGTATTTTGAGTGTGCGCCGGACAAGCCAGCTTAGCCGCGCTCTCTCGAGGTCTTTATGATCCGGAAATCCCTCGCCGTACTGCTCTTGCTGTTGCCTGCCGTTCCGTCCCTGGCCAAATCGGACCCGGATTACTATCCGCTCTCCTGCGATGTAATGTGGACTGCGGTTAAAAGCACGCTCAACAATCCCAACGACTATGGCGTGCTCGCGATCGACGACCTCACTCAGAGAGCGTCGTTCGTCGTAGTCGGCGACCTTGCCGTCTTCAAGGACGTGGTTGCCCTGAGAAGCCACAACCAGGGATGTTCTATCAAGCTCACCATCACTCAAATCGGTTCCGACAATTCGAACGAGCGCGGTTTCCGTGGCCGGCTCAAGCGGACGCTGGCCAAAATGCGGAAGCCCGCGCCGCCTCTGGTTGTCAGCGGCAACTCCACGGCAAGTGCGCCGGCCCCGCCGGCTGCATCTGCCGCTCCGGCGCCGGGCGCATCGTCCGGTAAGCCGCAATCGATGCCGACCACCGGGATAGGAAGCGTTTGGCAGTCTACGTTAGTTTCGCGGCTCGGATTTACGTCCACCATCGTCTCGGGTACCGATCAGCCGCAACCTCCCGCAAAGCGTGCCGGAGGGATTCCTGTTGTGGTCGACGGTTCAGGCAGCATGTAGAGAACTCACTCTTCCCGGCGTCGAAGTTGGCCCCGTCGATTTGAGTCGTGGCCGCTGCATCAGATGAAATTAAGCTCATCCGGTTGCGGGTAAGTAATCCGCCCGTCCACGACCTTGAGAAACGGAGTGAGCCTGTGTTCTCGCGGCTCGGCGGCGCTGATGATCTCGCGCGCTTCCCAGCCGCGGACCACCATCGCATCCGCTATGAGCGAGCGGTGGCAGCGCCATGGGACGGCTTCGGCGCACATGATCGCCGTTGGGCTCTTTTCCGCAATCGCAATCAGCTCTGCCAGACCCTCGGCGAAGCCGGACGTGCTCATGTAGTCCGCGTACCCTCGAAACGACGCATTGCGCCATCCGGTGTTGATGGAGGTCTTACGCGAGTGGCGCCGGCCGCCGAGCGTCTTGAGCAGCGTGTAACCGATACCCGCGCCGCCGAGCGACGATTCGAGCGCGTCCGCGTTGAATTGCGGGCAGTGCCGCGACTTTGGAATGGACCGGACGTCAACCAGGTGCTCCACGCCGTGCGCCTTGAGCAGCGCGACGAATTCCTCGATGGAATGCGTGGAATGACCGATGGTGTACAGCCTGTGCCGCGCCACTTCTTCATGGTACGGCTGAGCTTGGCCGGATTGCCGGCGTGATCTCCGGCGCATTGGCGATTCACCCTGCCTTCAGGGAAATCTAAGGTTGTCTGTGTTAGGTTGTACACCGTTCAAGCGGTTCCCATGAAGTTGTCTCCAACCATCAACCGAGGAGAAGCGAATATGCCCAGGCTGCAAACTGCACTCCTGTCGCTGGCCCTTCTGCCGCTGGCTGGACTGATGCCGGCGGCCGCGCAACCGCAATGGCAGGTCACGAACACCATGCACATCGGGGGCGAAGGCGGGTGGGACTACGTCACCGTGGACTCGTCATCGCACCGGCTCTTCGTCACGCGCAGCACGCACACGCAGGTCATTGACGCTGTCTCGGGCAGGGTCCTCGGCGATATTCCCGGGCAGAAGCGGTCGCACGGCGTTGCCCTCGTACCTGCAGTTGGCCGCGGATTCATCACCGACGGCGGCGGAGACGGCGCCATCGTGATCTTCGATCTCAAGACCTATTCCGTCATCAGCACTCTGCCTACGATGCCCGATTCGGACGGCATCATCTACGATGCCGGCACCAACACGGTCCTCGCGGTCTCAGGAGACAAGGGCAAGCTGATGTTCTTCAAGCCGGATATCGACCCTGCCAACGGCAAGGTGGATTCGATCGACTTGGGCGGCGCACCGGAGTTTCTCCAGGCCGACGGCAACGGCAAGGTGTTTGTGAACCTCGAAGACAAGGATATGGTGGCCGAAGTCGACCTCAACAGCCGCAAGGTGATCGCGCGCTGGCCCGTTGCCCCTGGCGGCCATCCGGTAGGCATGGCGCTCGACAAGAAGGCGCACCGTCTCTTGATCGGCTGCCGCAATCCGCAGAAACTCGTCATCATGAGCACTGACGATGGCAAGGTTGTGGGCTCCGTGCCGATCGGCGCAGGCGTCGATGCCACGCAGGTGGATGGGGCACAGGCGTTCGCAAGCTGCCGCGACGGCAAGCTGATCGTTGCCGGCGAAAAGGGCGGAAGCTACGCTGAAGAGCAGACGGTCACGACGCCGGAAGGCGCGCGCACCATGGGGCTCGACACGGCCGCGCACAAGCTCTACCTGCCCACGGCGGAGTTCGAGGCGGCAAGCGGCGGCGGCCGGCCAAAGATGAAGCCGAATACCTTCATCATCGTGGAAGTAAGCAGGAAGTAGGAGAAGCGCGGACCGGCCTGGCCTTGATGACCAGTCGCTAATCCTTAAATTGCGGGACGCAGATCCGTGTGCCGGAAATCGTCGCCTTTGAACAGGATGGGCTCGCGCTTTTCGCGCGCCAGCGCGTAACTGAAGCAGTCGCCGAAATTCAATTGCGCGGGGTGCCCGCTGCCTTTGCCGTAGTCACGATACGCCTGGCGCGCGATGCGGGCCTGCTCGACTGTAACCGGCTCGATGATGAAGCCGGCTTCTTCCATCAATGCGTCGAATCTGCCGTCCAGTGCCGGGTCCCCGCGCCGATTAAGCACCACGCCGGCTTCCACGAATGTCCCCGCGGAAATCCGCAGCATCTCGGCATTCTCCATGGCAGTTGCGAACGCCATGGCCTCCGGTTCCAGCGCGATCACCGCAACGAGCGCCGAGGTGTCAACGATCATTTGGGCAGCCCATCCTCGTCATAGAGCAGGTCGTTAATCTCCCAGGAGTGAATCGGGTCTTTCACTCGTTTCGCGTATTCGCGGGCGAACTCCATAAGAATCTCGGAACGGCTTTTGCTCTTCTTCGCGTCAGTTAACTTTCGCTCAGCTTTTTCCCGGGCGAGCGCTTCCCGTACCGCATCCTTTACCGCGGACGTGAGGCTTGTACCTTTGAGAGCTGCAAGCTCTCGCGCAATTGCATGCGTTTCTTCGTCCTTAATATTCAGACTCACGTTTATTCCACCTTTCTACCACATGCGTCTACCATTCTACCACGTGACCCACGCGAGACGTGCGACCTCGCAAATGTCCTAATCTAAAGCTGTATGTCCGATTTCCCCTTCGACTCAGTCCCGGACGCAAAACCGGGAACAATGCCAACCCGCGAAGACGTGAACGGCGATGCGCTCTTCGACGTCCTCGTCATAGGCGCCGGCCCCACCGGCCTCTCCTGCGCCATCGAGGTCCAGCGCGTCGGCCTGAAAGTCGTTCTGGTCGACAAGGGCTGTGTATGCAACTCGCTCTTCCACTACCCCTCGCACATGACGTTCTTCACCACGTCCGAGCTGCTCGAAATCGGCGATATCCCGTTTCCCAGCCCCAACGCCAAGCCTACGCGCAACGAGGCGCTGGAGTATTACCGCCACGTCGCGGCGCACTACAGGCTCGACGTGCGCCAGTACCAGCGCGTGGAGCGCATCGACGGCCACGACAACGGCTTCACGGCGCACATCGTGGACCGGTTCGGCCGCGCCGGAACGTTGCGCGCGCGTAAGCTTGTCGTCGCCACGGGCTACTACGACATCCCCAATCTGCTCGACATTCCCGGCGAGAGCTTAAGCAAGGTTCACCACTACTACAACGACCCGCATCCATACTTCGGCACGGATGTCGTCGTCATCGGCGGTAAGAACTCCGCAGCCATCGCCGCCCTCGAGCTCTGGCGGCACGGCGCCCGCGTCACCCTCGTCCACCGCGGGCCGGAGATGCACCGGCACGTGAAATATTGGATCAAGCCCGACATCGAAAACCGCATCAAAAACGGAGAGATCCGTGCGCTGTTCTGCTCGAATGTCACTGAGATCACGCCGGATTCGGTAACCGTCGAAACTCCGGCAGGCCGTGAAGTGCTTCGCAATGACTTTGTCTTCGCGCTCACGGGTTACCGGCCCGACTTCGCGTTCATCGAGGGCCTGGGAGTCCGCTGCGAAGGGCCGGACCGGCTCCCAATCTGCCATACTGAAAGTCTTGAGAGCAACATCCCCGGCGTATACCTGGCCGGAGTGATCGTTGCGGGGTCCCGCACCAACGAGATTTTTATTGAGAACGGCCGGTTCCACGGCAGGCAGATCGCACGCGCCTTGGCCACAAGCCTTATTTCACCGCAAGACTGAGTCTCATCACTCCACTTTTTTCCCCGAGGGTCGGCGCATGCGTTGGTGGCCTCGCTCCATCCGATGGCAGATGCTGATCGGGCTCGTGCTTCTCGAGGCCCTGTCGATCGGCATGTTCGCGCTCCTGCTTACGCGCCTTCAGGATCGCGACGTGCGCATCCGCGTGCAGCACCGGTTGGAGCACCAGACAGATTCGCTCGCCGTCGAGGCCGAGGAGGCCTTCGCCGAGCAGCATCCCGAGTGGACAGCGGTCTCGGTGCGCATGATGGGCGGCGCTCCAAGCGTGCTCCGCGCAAAGATCACCGACGCCGCCGGGAACATGATGTACATCAGCGCCGGGGACCCGAACCGTATGCACCTCGGCCCGGTCGAGAAGTCGTGGATGGGCAGGACCGAGGGCTCCGGGCCGCGCATCTTCGCGCTCGGCCATGGCCGCTGGGAGGGTGTGAAGCCCATCTTCGTCGGATACCAGGTGCGCGGCTATGCGTGGATCGAGGACGATCCACTCTGGGACGACGAGCAGGTCACCGACACTCAGCGGGCGACATTTGTCTTCGGCGCAGTGTGGATTCTGGCGTCGGTCTTGCTCGCATGGCTCATGTCGTTCTTCATTACGCGGCCCCTGGCAATCCTCCATCGCGGCACGCGCGCCCTGGCCGCCGTGCCCGAGTCGACCGTAGCCTTTCCGCTGCCCGTTACGGTCAACAACGAGCTCGGCGATCTGATCAAGGCGTTCAACCGCATGGTGGCATCGATCCAGGAACAGAGGTCCGGCCTGCAGGACACTCTCTCGCTGCTCGATTCCATGCTGGCCAACGCGCCCGTGGGCCTCGCGTTCTTTGACCGCAGCAACCGCTTCGTCAGGGTCAACCACGTGTTCGCCTCGCTCACTGGGATTCTCACGAGCCGGCATCTTGGCCGCACCCCGTCTGAGATTCTCCCGCCGGATGTGGCCATCCAGTTCGAAGAGGCGCTCGACCGCGTATTCGGCGACGAGCAACCCCATGCCGACCTCGAATTCAGCGGCATTGAGAGCCCTACGGAGCGGCCGTGGGTCTGGCTCGTCGGCGCCTACCCCGTGCGCACCACGGCGAACAAGGTTCGGTGGGCGGGCATCGTCATCCGCGACGTGAGCGAGAGAGCGCGGTCTGAGGAGGCGCTGCGCAGAACCGAAAAGTTGGCCGCGACCGGGCGTCTCGCGGCTTCGATCGCGCATGAGATCAACAACCCGCTTGAAGGTTTGACGAACCTGCTCTACCTGCTCCGCAAGTTCTGCGGGCTTACCTCTCCGGCATCCGAATACGCGGAGATGGCGGAGAACGAAGCTCGCCGCATCGCCGAGATCGCGCAGAAAACGCTCCGGTTCTACCGCCAGACCACGCTGCCCGCGCGCGCGAAGCTTGCCGAACTGCTTGACTCGATTCTGGACCTCTACAAGATGCGGATGGGAACGCTCGACATTCAAGTCGAGCGGCAGTACGACCCCGCAACCACCCTCTTCTGCTACGAGGGCGAGATCCGGCAGGTGCTCGCGAACCTTATCGGCAACGCTATGGACGCCACTTCGGGCGGCGGCCGGCTTATCGTTCGGGCCCGGCGCTCGCGCAACTGGGCAGACGGGGAGGCGTGGGGCGTGCGATTCACGGTTGCGGACACCGGAACCGGCATGACGCCTGAAGTAAGGCAGCGCATCTGGGAGCCATTCTTCACCACCAAGGACGCAACCGGAACCGGCCTCGGTCTCTGGGTCAGCCAGGAGATCATCGTGAAGCACCACGGCACCGTGAGGGTCCGGAGCCGGGTCTCCGGGGCCGGCGGGCCCTCGGGAACCGTCTTCCAGCTTTTTCTCCCCGACCTCGACGGAATCTCAGAAGAGGGACTTGAAACGCGAGCAGACGCCGCGGGGGGCGACCCGGAGGCGGAACGCGAGGAACAGCTCGAGCAGAGCCCCGGAAATTGACGAGTCCGGGGTGCAATTACCGGAACTTTTTCACTGCACAGGGGTTTATCTGAACGACATGAAGCGCCGAATCGACGTCTAATATGTCAATGGCGCTCAATCTCATGCACATTCAGCTCCCGTGGAGGAGAAGGACGGTTATGCACAGCGCACTGCGGAACAGCTTCAAGATCAATGTCTTGGCGGTGGCTGCGGTATTCGTATTTTCGGGTGCGGCCCTCGTCGCTCAGAATCCAGCCCCAGCCCAGTCCGGCCAGCGCACCGACGGGCAGATCGAAATGGCCGTCGTGCAGGCTCTCGATGCCTCGGCAGCCCTGAAAAACGACCTCATCACCGCCGCAACCATCCAGAGCCAGGTCACGCTGTCCGGAACGGTCGCCAGCGACGCTGACCGCCAGCTTGCCGAGTCGATCGTGGCCAAGGTGCCGGGCGTGACCAAGGTCAACAATCACCTCAAGGTCGGCAACCCGGCAGACGACCCGAACGCCCAGGGCGGCGCGGACGACAACGGCATGCCGCCAGCCGCGGATGAACAGGGCAACGCGAACCCGCCCAGCTACAATCCGCCGCCGGCAAACACGCAGCAACAGCCCGGCTACCCCCAGCAGCCGCAAAATTATCCGCAGCAGCCGCAAAGCCAGCCGAACTACGGCCAGAATCAGCCCCCTTACGGCCAGGAACCCGGCGCGGAGCCCGGTTACCCCCCTCCGCCCCCGAACGGGCGGCCCCAATATGGCCAGCAGCCTTACGGCTACCCGCCCCCGCCTCCTCCCGGATACCGCCAGCCGTACCCGCCGCAGCAACCTTCCTATGCAACGGCGCGCGGCCCCATCACCGTGCTGCCGTCAACGGTGCTCCAGGTGCGCACCATCGACGAGATTTCCGACAAGAACGCCCATCCTGACCAGCCGGTCGACTTCACCGTCATCCGCGATGTGCTCGTCAATGGCTACCTCGCGATTCCGCGGGGCGCGATGGTGCACGGCGTGATCACGCAGGTAAAGCACTCCGGCCAGCTCACAGGAACGCCGGAACTGGCGCTGACCGTCACCGATCTCGACATCGACGGCCACAACTACCCGCTCGAGTCCGACCAGTTCAGAGTCCAGGGCCCGAGCAAAACCGGCCACACCGTGGGTAACGCGATCGGCGGCGCCCTCATCGGAGCCATCATTGGCGGCGCAGCCGGTGGCGGCGGCGGAGCGGCCGTCGGCGCAGTCGCGGGCGGCGCAACAGGCACGGCAGTCTCCGCGGCGGGCAGAACCCACGCGTGGATTCCCGCCGAAGCGCTTGTCACGTTCCACCTCACCGCGCCCGTAACCGTGGATCCGGTGAGCCGCGAAGTGGTAATGCGGCTGGCACAGGGCCTCTACCCCGGTGGCCCGCAGCTCTACCAGCGGCGAGGCTATGGAGCCTACGGTGCTTATCCCGCTCCCTACCCGTACGCTTCATATCCCGGTGGCTACCCGCCGGTCTACTACCGCCCCTACTACGTCGTGAACGGCTACTACTACTGGCGCTAAAGCCCGGCAATTGAGCAAAACACACGGGCGTCCTCTTTTTGGGATGCCCGTTGTGTTTGTACTCAAAGTCAGCCGCTGCCGTCAGCCCCTCACCAGCTCCACTCCGCCAGCCTCTTCCGAACCGCCTGAAAATCCGCCTCGTGCTGCCGCAAAATCTGCGCCGCGAAGCAGTCCTTCTCGCGCAGAATCCCGACAAGCAGATGTCCGATCCCCGCGCGCACCTCGCCCATCCTGGCGCTTTCCTCTGCCGCGAATTCAAGCACGCGCCTGCTCGAATCGGAAAGCGGCTTATCGATCTTCATTCCGATGGTTGCCGGCCCCAGGTGCGCCCGGAGCGGCGGCCGCAGATCCGGCAGCGGCGTCGTCCTGCCCATCAGCTCGTGGATGATCCACACTCCCTCCTTCCACATCCCCAGCAGCAGATGTTCCGGCTCGATTTCGCCCTTCCCGAACTGGCCGGCCTGGTGCCGCGCAAAAACGATCGCCCGCTTGGCTTTTTCCGAGCACCTGTCGAGCGCATCGAGCCTTCGCGCCTCTTCAGGCAGGGGAGCGGAGCCCTGCTGCGGAACCGAAGCCTTAGCTGGAGGCGAAACCTGCGCGACAGCAGAAACCGCTTGCGGCTGAGCCATCGCCGCCCGCACGGCTCCCTTTGCATCGCCCAGCAGCTCCGGCGCCCGCGGCTCCGCGGCCATTCTCGTCCGCATCTTTCCGAGATCCGCCCCAGCTCTTTTCAGCAGGTCCGCCGCCCATCCGCCCTTCTCCCGCGCCAGCCCCAGAAGCAGATGCCCCGGGCGAATGTGCCGGTCCCCCAGCCTCTCCGCCTCTTCATGTGCGTATGCCAGCACCCGCTTGCACTCGTTTGAAAACGGCAACCCAAGATGAGTAGGAACCGGCTCTCCCGCCGGCGAATCCGCCACGATGGGCCCGCGAAAAGTCTCCAGCGTGATCCCCGGCGCAATCAGCTTATGAATGATCTCCAGGTCCTCCTCCGCCACCCCCAGCAGCAGGTGCTCCGATTCGATAGCCGGCGACCCGAACGCGCCCGCCTCCGCCTGCGCAGTCCCGAGCACGCGCCTGGCCCTCTCTGTATAGCGCTCGAACATCCATGCCCCCGAACCATGAGTGTAGAACCGCCGCCGGCGCATGACGCCGAACCCGCATGCCGAATCCGTCCGTTCCCGCGCCGCTCCCAACAGATGCTTGCAGCCTTTATAATGGATGGAACCGCGTCGAGCGAACATTGCACGCCGCCCTGCCCCTCCTTAGGTGCAGGCGCACCGCGCGCGTAGAGAGTTGAAGGTCTGAAAATCCACTCATGATCCGTTTCCTGCAGCAGGACACCAAAATTGCCAAGGCCATTTACGTCGTGATCATCGGCGCCGCGTCGGTGGGCATGGTCGTCTACCTCATTCCCGGCCTCATGAACACCGGGATCGCCGCGCCCGACACCTACGCCGAGGTTTATCCGCACTGGTACAGTAAGGTCCTCCATGAGGGCACGCCCGTCAGCCTGCAGCGCGTGCAGCAGGTCGCGCGCCAGCAGATCCAGCAGCGGAACCCGCAATACGCCGACAACCCGATGATCCTCAACTTCTTTACGCAGCAGGTGGGTCAGCAGCTCGTCGAGCAGCAGATCCTGCTCACCGAGGCGAAGAAGCTCGGCATCAGCGCGAACAACGACGACGTCGTCAAGTACCTTCACAATGGCCCCACCGGCGAAACTCTCTTCCCCAACGGCAAGTTCATCGGCGACTCGGCCTACCAGAACCTCATCAACACCCGCCTCAACATGAGCGTCCCCGACTTCGAAGACAGCGTCCGCCGCCAGATCATCATCGAGCGGCTCCAGTCCTTCATCACCGCCGGCGTCACCGTGGGCGACCAGGAAGTGCGCGACAACTACCGCAAGCAGAACATCAAGGTCAAGTTCGACTACGCCGTCATCAACAGCGACGACCTCAAGAAGACCATCAACCCCTCCGACACGGAGCTCGAGTCCTTCTTCAAGAAGAACGTGGCCCGCTACGCGCGCGCAGTGCCTGAGCAGCGCAAGATCACCTACTTCGCATTCACGCCCGACCAGTTGCCCGGCGGCATCCCGCAGCCTTCGCAGCAGGATATCCAGAGCTACTACAACCAGCACCAGGGCGAGTACCAGGTGCAGGAGCAGGCGCGCTCGCGCCACGTCCTCGTCAAGCTGGAGCCCAACGCCGACGCCAAAGCCGACGCCGCTGCAAAGGCCAAGGCGGAGGACATCGCCAAGCAGCTCAGAAACGGCGGCAACTGGACCGAGATCGCCAAGAAAAACTCCGACGACCCCGGATCGAAGGATTCCGGCGGCGAGCTCGGCTTCTCGCAGCGCGGCCGCATGGTTCCCGAGTTCGACAACGCCATCTTCACGCAGAAGATCGGCGACATCTCCGTCGTCAAGTCGCAGTTCGGCTACCACGTAATCCAGGTCGAGGAGCGCCAGCCGGCGCACTCGCAGTCCCTCGCCGAAGTGGCCGACACCATCAAGGCCACGCTCAGCCGCCAGCAGGTCTCGCAGGCAGAGCAGAATTACGCCGGCCAGCTCGCCCAGGAGGCCGCGCAGAAGGGCCTTCAGGCAACGGCCGCCGCGCATCACCTCGACGTTGTAACCACTCCGCCCACCCAGGCCGGCGGCACAATCGCCGCGCTGCCCAACGGCTCCGATATCATCTCCAAGGCGTTCCAGGCGAAGAAGGGCGACGCTCCCCAGTACGCGACCACCGGCGAAGGCTATGCCATCTTCCAGGTGGCCGACGTCACCGCCGCGCACGCGCCCGCCTTTGCCGACTGGAAGGATCACGTCCTCGACGACTTCCGCGCCGAACAGCTTCCCGCTCTGCTGAACTCGAAGACCCAGGAGCTCGCCAACAAGGCGAAGGCTGGAAACGACCTCGCCAAGGCAGCCAAGGAAGTGGGCGCGACCGTAAAGACCAGCGACCTTGTGGGTCAGACCGCGCAGGTCCCCGACTTCGGCGACGTGGGCCAGATCGCGCCGCAGCTTTTTGACATGAAGACGGGCGACATCAGCGGTCCCATCAACGCGGGCCGCACCGGTGTCGTGGCAAAGATCGACGACAAGCAGGAACCCAGCGCGCAGGACATCCAGAAGAACTTCGACCAGACCCGCGACCAGATCCTCCGCCAGCGTCAGGACGAAGCCTTCCAGATCTTCGCCAGCAACGTCGCCAACGACTACAAGAAGCGCAACCTCGTCCGCTACAACACCAAGGCCGTCACGCCCGAAACAGGCGAGTAGCGGAAAATCGTACCGCCGGTCTCCTGACCGGATGTCGCGGGGGTCTGCGGATCCCCGCATTGCATTTCAGGCCCAAATAAACCTGTCCGCATCCGGACACCTCCTGCCACAACCGAACAATCCAACGCCGTCCTCCAGCCGCCGCGCTCGCATCCAACCCCATTCGATCCTTGTACTTCCACGCACCTCGCAATGGGCAATCGACGTGCACAACCACCTCCGGGACTAATTCTGCCCGGAGGCTTGCATGAGGGTGTTGCTCAACGATCTAGCGTTTGCTTTCCGCCAGCTGCGGAAGACCCCCGGGTTCACCATCACCATCCTGCTCACGCTGGCCCTCGGCATCGGCGCCAACGCCGCCATCTTCACGCTGGTCAACGCCTTCCTGCTCCAGAACCTCCCGGTCACAGACCCCGGCACGCTCGTCCGCTTCGGCGACGACAACAGCTGTTGCGTCAACTCCGGCATCAACGAGGACGGCAACTATTCGCTGTTCTCCACCGAGACCTACCTGCTTTTCAAAAAGAGCCTCCCCGAATTCCAGGACCTGGCGGCAATGGAGTCCGGGTTCGGCTACCGCCCGATCACCGTGCGCCGCGAGGGCCCGGGGAATATCGCGCAGTCCACGATGGGGGAATTCGTCTCCGGCAACTACTTCCGGACCTTTGGCCTCTCACCTCGCTCCGGCCGCCTGTTCACCGATGCAGACGATACCAAGGGCGCGCCGTTCACGGCGGTCATGAGCTACGACACGTGGCAGCATGAATACGCGGGCGACGAGTCCGTCATCGGCGGCACATTCTGGATCAACACCAAGCCTGTCACCGTCGTCGGCATCGCGCCCGAGGGCTACTTCGGCGACCGCATCACCAGCAACCCGCCCAACTTCTACCTGCCGCTCGAGTCGATGAGCGTGCTGCTCAACATTCCATACCTGCACGACCCGAAGGTGGAGTGGGCTGACATCATCGGCCGCCTCAAGCCGGGAGCGTCTCTGCCCGCCGTTCAGGCCAAGGTGAGTACGCTCCTTCGACAGCAGTTCTCCACGTTTGACTGGTTCAAGACCGAGCGCAACAAAACCTTTCTCGCCCGCACCCACGTCGTGCTCACGCCCGGCGGCGGCGGCAGCAGCGTGCGCCAGGAGGACTACGGCTCGACCCTGAAGCTGCTTACCTGGATCGCCGCCCTGGTCCTGCTCGTCGCGTGCGCGAACATCGCCAACCTGCTGCTCGTGCGCAGCATGAGCCGCCGCGCCGAAATGAGCATCCGCACTGCTCTGGGCGCGCAGCGCAGCCGCATCGTCCGCCAGCTTCTCACGGAGAGCGTCTTGCTTGCCGGGGTCGGCGGCGCCCTGGGGCTTGCCGTTGCTTATGGAGGGGCGCGCATGCTCATCGCACTCGCATTTCCTGACAGCCCGCGGATCCCGGTCAATGCGGCGCCGTCCGGGACGGTCTTCGCGTTTGCCGTTGGCCTTTCCATGATCACCGGCATCCTGTTCGGCATCGCTCCGGCGTGGGTGGCCGCTCAGGCTCAGCCGGCCGAGGCCCTGCGCTCCGGGACCCGCACCACCAGCGGCGGCGCGTCGCTGCTGCAGCGCAGCCTCGTGATTCTGCAGGCCGCGCTGTCCCTCGTGCTGCTGGTCGGCGCCGGCCTGTTCGTCCAGAGCCTCAACAAGCTCGAAACCACCGATCTGCACCTCGACGCGCGCAACCGGTATATCGTGCGGATCAACCCGCAGGCCGCCGGGTATTCGCAGACCGAGGTTGAAGCTCTCTACCGCACCATCGAAGATCGGTTCCACGCCCTGCCGGGTGTGGTCAAGGTTGGCATCTCGACCTACACGCCGCTTGAAGACAACAACTGGGGCAACACCATTCAGGTGCAGGGCCAGCAGGATCTGCACAAGAACGCGTCGTGGGTGAAGGGCAACTCCGAGTACTTTGACTCCGTGGGCACGCACGTTGTCGCGGGCCGCGGATTCAAGCCCACCGACCTGCTCAACGCTCCGCCCATCGCGGTCGTGAACAAGGAGTTCGTCAAGCAGTTGTTCAAGCCCGGCGAGAACCCCATCGGCCACCGCTTCGGCTCACCTGGTCCGGAGACTTCGGGTTCGTGGGAGATCGTGGGCGTCGTCGAGGATACCGCCTACACGACCGTGCGCTGGAAAGACCACGCCATGTACTTTGTTCCCATCACGCAGAGGCCGGCGAACACAAAGGAGCCGATCACAGACGACATTTCGCTCTACGCCGGTACATTGGTCATCCAGACAGACCGGCCCGTAAACGACATGGAGAAGCTGGCTCGCGAAACCCTTTCATCCATCAATCCCAATCTCACGGTGGTCAAATTTCTCACGTTTTCCAAGCAGATCGCTGACAACTTTTCCGATGACCGGATGATTGCGCGCCTCACCAGCCTCTTCGGGGCCGTCGCCCTGCTTCTCGCTGCCGTCGGGCTCTACGGCGTCACATCGTACACAGTGGTTCGCCGCACGCAGGAGATCGGCATCCGCATGGCGATGGGCGCGCGGCGCTCGTGGGTTGTCGGCATGGTCATGCGCGGAGCCTTGATTCAGGCGCTCATCGGGCTCGCGCTCGGCGCGCCGGTGGCGTACCTTGGCGTGCACTATATCAAGTCGCAGCTCTACGACATCACCACCGTAAACGCCGGCGTTCTCGCGGCGGCCATCATGATCCTCGCCGCCGCAGCCTGCGTAGCCGGAATGGTCCCGGCAAGAAGGGCCGCCTCCATCGACCCGGCCCGCGCCCTCAGGGTCGAGTAAAGCCACGTAGCTAAACGCCGTCTTTAAGCGACCTCAGCGCCCGCTGGTCCTCGTCCGTGAGCACCGCCGCCTCGAGCAAGTCGGGCCGGTTCGCGAGCGTCTTGCGAAGCTGCTGCTCGCGCCGCCACTTCCGGATCTGCTGGTGATCGCCGTTGAGCAGGACCTCCGGCACGCGCAAGCCCGCGAACTCCGCCGGCCGCGTGTAGTGCGGGTAATCGAGCAATCCTCCTGCCCCATGCTGGGACCTCGGCACTCCTTCAACATCGACTTCAATCGAAGCATCCGGCGCGCCGAAGCTCTCGAACGCGCCCGAAGCTTCGTTCCCAAGCACTCCCGGAATCAACCGCATCGTCGCGTCAACAACCACCGCCGCGGCCAGCTCGCCGCCGCTTAGCACATAGTCCCCGATCGAGAGCTCCATGTCGCAGTAGAGCTCATTGATCCGCTCGTCCACGCCTTCGTAACGCCCGCAGATCAGCACAACGCGATCGCCGGGTTCTGCCGCCAGCTCGCGCGCAACCGCCTGCGTAAAACGACATCCCTGCGCCGACAGCAGAATGACGCGAGTCTCAGGCGCCTGGGAGCACGGAATAGAAAGCCGCTCTTCGGTCCGATCGTTTGTGGGTTGAATCCCGATCGAGGCAAGAGCTTCAGCCAGCGGTTCGGGCTTCAGAACCATGCCTTCGCCGCCGCCGAACGGCCGGTCGTCCACCGTCCGGTGACGGTCGTGCGTGAAAGCGCGCAGATCGTGAACTTGAATAGACAGCAGCCCGTCCGCCTGCGCACGCCGCACAATGCCGTGCTCGAAGAATCCCGCGAAGAACTCCGGAAAGATGGTGACGATATCGAACCGCATAGCTTTCCCCTCGATCATAACGGCACACTGCCGCCGGACGAGGAGTGCGTTGCAGGAGCCGGCTCTACTCGTTCACCGTAGACAGCCCTTCAGGCAGAGCCATCTCGACCCGCGCGTGGGCAACGTCAAGGCTGCGAACATACGGTTGAGCAAACGGCACCAGGACTTCGCCGCGCGTTCCACGCAAGATCAGCAGGGGAACAGGTCCAGCGCTGCGGTCGACGTTTTCGATGCGCCCAACTTCAACCGGCGTGCCGGACGCGACATCGACGAGGGTGCAGCCGATCAGGTCGGCAATGTGGACCTCGTCTTCCCCAAGCTCGGCGCGCTGCGCTCGCGGGATCGCAACGATAAGCCCCGCGAGAGCTTCGGCCGCGGAGATTGAATCGATCCCGGCGAAGTGAAGCACGACGCCGCCCTTGTGAAGCCAATGCGCGATGAGCTCGGCTTCGCGCGGAGCAGTCAAAGACCGGGCGGCATCATCACCTGCAGCGATGAGCCACAGATGTGTGCGCTCGGCGAACTTCTCAGGAAAGTCGGTGAGGATGTCCGCGAAGACTTCGCCCTTGCGACCCTGCGGACGGCGGATGCGCGCCAGCCAGACCCAATCGGCGGTTTCAGGCGCGGTCACACTTCTCCTCGGGCGCAGTTGGAGGCGCGAACGACCCCCGTGCTACTCCATCTCGTCTTCTTCAAGGATATCGAGGGTGTAGCGGTGGTGAAGCTTCATGCTCACCGCTCCGAGGATGGTGCGCACAGAGCGCGCAGTCCGGCCCTGCTTGCCGATCACCTTGCCGACATCCTGGGGCGCAACCCGCAATTTCAGGACCGTGTTTTCTTCCCGGCTCACCGATTGGACTTCAACTGCTGCTGGTTCGTCCACCAGGGCCTTGGCGATCTCCCGAACCAGTTCCTCAATTGCGACCATATCGTGCTGGGTCATGTTCGTGCCCCTGACCGTCCGGTCCGAAGAGTAGGCGACTTGCCGCATTCCGGGGAACAACTGACGCTAGACTGGCCGGTCTGGGGCTCCGCCGTGTGCCTGGCGTTTCACCCGAACGGCTGTTGAACCCAATTCGACGTCCCCAAAATTGCTGAAGGTCGTGCGCGAATAGTATCAGTAATTGGCCTTCGCTGCCAGCAATTCCGTGCCAATCAGCACTTAATTGCTCATATGGAGCCGGGGAGCGGCCCTGGCGATAATCAGGCCGCGGTTGGCTCCGCCGGCGCCTTTGCCGGGAATTTCTCCACCAGCTTTGCGACAGTGGGGGAGAGCTGGGCCCCGACGCCGCGCCAATAGGCGATGCGGTCGTGCTTCAGGTCCACTGAAGCGGGGCTGGTGCGCGGATTGTAGGTGCCGACAACTTCAATGGATCGGCCATTGCGGGCGCGGTCCTTTTCGATGACCACGACACGGTAGTAAGGCTGCTTGGTGGCTCCAAAGCGGGCGAGACGAATCATTACCACGGCGATACTGTTCCTTTCAGAAAAACCAGAGCTTGAGATCCTGTGACGGGAGGACGCACAACGCGCCGCACTGTCGACCGGCCGGGCAGAACGCCCAACCCTGCAAGACACAACACCTAAGTATCGCTGATGAAGAGGGTTGAGGGCAAGTGGCGCGAAGGAGGGCCGGGAGCGTCCGTCACTCCAAAGGGCTTTGGGATGCGAAAGTTGCGGACGGGCGGGTTTGAATTAGTAATTGGGCTCAAAAAACTTCATCCCACCGCGCAACGGCGATGGGATGACCAAGGATAAGCATTGAAGCTCGATTGGCCGGGCCGAGGTGGATCAGCGGCTAGCCGAAGGATAGTAACTGTGAATCTGCCATTCGGCGATGCCGATGCCGGCAGCAATGGCGCCCACGTAAACCCAGGTGCCGTATTGCGACCACCAGCTTCCGCCCGATCCGCCCGCGGATCCGCCGCCGGATCCATCAGCCGACTTTGCGAATGTCATGGATTTTCCGGCGCCCACCGTTCCAAGGGACAGGCCCTTCCCATCCATCACGTGGAAGGTTCCGGACATGGAGTTGACGGCAACCTGATCGGATCCGGTCACGAAGACGAGACCCTTTGAGGTGCGCTGGTCTGGGGTGACAGTCAGACCATTTGCCTGTACAGGAAATGGCCGGGAGGCATCAACCTGCGATTCTCCCTTGAGCAATACAAAATGGTCCCGATACAGCGTACCGCGCGAATCCGGCGCCAACGTGACTTGAACTCCCTTGTCGAGCCGCAGGGTTGCGGACTTCTGGGCAGTTTCTACCACGGTGCCGTCGAATAAGGTTGCATTACTGATTACCTGGTTGCCATCTACCGTCATTGCGCCCCACGAGCTGGCGGTCCCGATTACTGTCGTGCCAGCCCAGGCGAACGAGGATAGACAGAGTACAGTCGCAAAGATCTGCGGCCTGGCTCGCATCGGCATCCTCCCATAGGACACGTGTTCGTGAAGGTAGTGATACACCGGCTGAATCGATTTTGCAACGGATATTTTCAAGAAAATTCAGGGGCTTGTGACAATTGACATGCAATCGAAATCATTCGTATTGCACTTGCAACACGAACACCCATGCGAAAAGTAACCGCGCCAACGCATCAACCCTGCCAAATCAGGGGAGTCCGGCGCGGTTCCTGGTTAAATAGGCCGAGGGCTCGTATTACGGGCGGCGGTCACGTTGTCGGGCGAGTCGTTGAACGATTTCCCCGAGGAGTAGGCGTACTTCTGGAAGCGCGAGCCCGCCCTGCGGATGGCGTCCTGGTTGCCGTCGTCCCAGGTGATGAGGGCGTCGCCGTTTACATATTTCCAGGTACCGTGGACGTTGCCCAGGGTGCGGAAGGCGTCGCCGTCCTCCTTGAGCGTGATGTCGAAGTTGTGACCGTTGCCGTCGCCGACCTCCCATTTGCCGACGTAGCGGCCGCGCGGCGGGGCGTTGGGATTGACGGGGACGGAGTCCGATGAAGCTGTCCCCACGCCGCTGAATTCGACGCGCTCGATGTCTGCAAGACTCACGGCCTGGCGGTGTCCGTCTTTGAAGACGATGACCAGGGAACCGGAGGTTGATCGTGCCGGGGAAGCAGCGTTTGCCAGGGCGGAAAGTGTGATGAGGGCCAACAGGCCGGGGAAGACGACGGTCTTGCGCATGGAGTTCAATCTCCTTTGTGAGGGTTTACGGAGGATAGACCCCGATTGTTCCGATGTGCGAATTGAAAATAGGCCATTCGTATACTTGGGGCAATGCGATGGATTCTGGCGATTTTGCTGGCGGCGGCGCCGGCAGCGGCACAGAACGGGCTCAGGCAGCAGGTGCGCGCGATAGCGGACCAAGCGCAGGGGAAGGTGTCGACCGCGTGCTGGCTTGAAGGTGCGCCCCTGAACTGCGACCTGAATCCGCATGGTCATCCGCCCATGCAGTCGGTCTTCAAGCTGCCGCTGGGGATCGCGGTGCTGCACCAGGTGGAGCAGGGAAAGTTGAAGCTCGATCAGCCGGTGCGCTTCCAGCCATCCGACAGGATTCTGCCGCATGCCTACAGTCCGTTGCAGGATAAGTACCCGCAAGCCGGCGTGGACGTTCCCTTGAGTGAACTCCTGCGCCTGACGGTGTCGCTGAGCGATAACGTGGCGGCAGATATCCTTCTGCGGCTTGCCGGAGGGCCGGCAGTAGTGAACTCCTACATTGCGTCGCTGGGGATTCGGGGATTTCACCTAGTGGACAACGAGAACGCGCTTCACCACCAGAAAGATCTGCAATACCGGAATTGGTTCGAGCCGGCGGGGGCAGTGGAATTGTTGCGGATGATTGACCAGCGGTCGCCGCTGAACAGCGCGAACACCGCGTTTTTGCTGGAGATTATGTCGGCGCCGCCGGAGAAGACACGGTTGGGCGCGGACCTGCCGGCGGGAACGAAGATTGCGCATAAGACTGGATCATCGGATGTGGACAACGGGTTGGCGCACGCCACGAACGACATCGGATTGATCACTCTGCCTGATGGCCGAAAGCTTGCCGTGGCAGTATTCGTAACGGACTCGCGCGCGGATGAGGCGACACGGATCCGGGTGATCGCGGAGATCGGGAAGGCTGCGTACGACGCGGCGGCGGCGCAGCATCGGGCGCGCTGATCCGGGCCTATCGCCAGCGGAAGACGCGCAACGCGACGAAGAAAGGAACCACCAGCCAGGCCAGCAGAATCGATACAGGCGAAATCAGATGAGGCAGGCTCACGCCCTGCAGCATGTTGCCCCGCAGCGCGTCGATGGCGGCGGTGAGCGGCAGCGCCCGCACAAACGGCTGAATGATATTCGGAAAACGCGACGCTGAGAAGAAGACTCCGGACAGGATCCACATGGGCAGCATGACGAGATTCATGAGGCCCGATGCGGCTTCCATTGTTTTCGCCCGCGAGGCGATGAGCAGTCCGAGCGCGGAAAAAGAGAGCGAGGTGAGCACGCAAAGGAATGCGAGATCCACAAGCGAGCCGCGAAACGGCACTCCGAAGACCAGGCGCGCGAAGCCGAGGAACGCGACGACTTCGATGACCAGCATGATGAGACGTGACAGGAGGAACGAGGCGAGATACTGCCAGCGCGGCATGGGCGAGGCGACCATGCGCTTGAGCAGCTTCTTCTGGCGCGACTCCACGATGGAGAAGCCGAGGCCCCAGATGGCGGAGCCCATCAGGTTCATGCCGAGCAGGCCGGGGATGACGAAGTCGATGTAGCGCGCGCCGGTTTCGTGGATCAGGTCGTTGCTTGCGGCAACGGGGTCGTGGCGTCCTGCGGCGAGCTGGACTGCCCGGTCGGCGATCATGCGCGCGGTGCGGCCATCCGGGTTGGTGTCGTCGTACTTGTAGGCGACGCCCTGCGGGGCCTGGATGACAAGCAGCTCGATGGCGCCGGTTGCCAGCGCGTGCGTGCCTGAGGCTTCGTCCATTGTGGCGGCTTTGAGACCCTTCTCCGCGGAGAGCGCCTGCGTGAGCTGGGGCGTGGTGGCCGCGACGGGGAGCACGTCCGGTGGGCGATTGCGGAAAGCGATGCCCAGGCCGATGGCAAGAAGAATTGGAAACATGAAGACCCAGAAGAGTGCCTCAGGCTCGCGCAGAAACAGGCGGAAGCGCGTGACGGTGAGCTGAAAGAGCGAGCTTTCGCGCAGGCTACTCATCGCGCAGGTTCCTCCCGGTGAGGGCTACGAAGACGTCTTCGAGGGTGGCGGAATGGGTGCGGAATTCAGAGAGGCCGAAGCCCATCGATTCAAGCTCGGCGAAGATGCGCGGGACGGTGGTGTGAAGGTCGGTGACGGAGAGCTGGTGCAGGCTTGCATCCACGCGATGCGACTGAACGCCCGGAACGGCGGTGAGGAGTTCTGGATCGAGAGTATGGTCTGCTGCTCCCGTGACGGCGAACTCGACGATGTGATCGCCGCCGACCGTGGCGATAAGCTGTTGCGGGGTGCCGAGAGCGATGATGCGGCCGTGGTCCATGATGGCGACGCGATCGCACAGGCGCTCGGCTTCGTCCATGTAGTGCGTGGTGAGGATGATGGTGCGGCCGGCTCGCTTGAGGTCGTCGACGAGATCCCAGAGGTGGCGGCGCGCCTGCGGATCGAGACCGGTGGTGGGTTCGTCGAGGAAGAGCAGCTCGGGGTCGCCCACGAGAGCGCAGGCCATGGCGAGGCGCTGCTTCTGTCCGCCGGAGAGCGTGCCGACTCGCGCCTTGCGCTTTTCGTCGAGCTGGGAGATGCGGATGGCCTCATCGGCGGGGATTCCGCGGACGAAGAAGCTGCGGAAGAGCTGGAGCAGTTCTTCGACGGTGAGCTTGTCGGGGAATTGCGTCTCCTGCAGCTGAATTCCGATGCGGTGGCGGAGCTCGTTCGCGTGGTGCTGCCAGTCCATGCCGAGCAGAGTGACCGTGCCGGCATCGGGGGTGGTGAGCCCCTCGCAGATTTCGATGGTCGTAGTTTTGCCGGCGCCGTTGGGGCCAAGCAGGCCGAAGCACTCGCCTCTCGCAACCTGTAGATCGAGGCCATCGACGGCGATAACCTCGCCGAACGACTTGCGCAGACCCGCGAGCCGTAGGGTGACTTCGGCGGCCTCCGGTGCGGCCGCCGGGACCGGTTGGATTTGCGTTTCGCTCAAGCGGGTTCCTCGCGTAAAGGGTAAGGGGAAGCGAGGGCGTCAGGCAATGCGCAAATGATGAAAAACACGGGGAAGGGTGCGTTGCGCGGCGGCGTTCGGAGCGGCGCGCCTACTATGCGGGGAAGAGGAAGCCGAGCATGGGTCTTACGCGGCGCGCCCAGCTCGCTTCGTCGTGGGTGGCATCGGGGACGCGCTCGAAGTGGAGCGTTTCGCCGGGGGTCCAGCCGGCGGCCAACAGACGGCGCATAAGCTGTTCGGCATCCTGCATGGTGCGGCGGCCTTCGGCTTCGCCGATGTCGAGCCACATGCGCGGGCGTTCCCGGATCTCCGGTGCGCGCTCGCTCAGGTAGCTGAGGATGCTTTTGTGATTCCACCATACGCTCGCAGAAAGGACCGCGAGCTTGCCGAAATGCTGCGGGTAACTGAGGCCAAGGTAAAGAGTCACGAGGCCGCCGAGCGACGAGCCGCCGAGGCCGGTGGAGGCGCGGCCGGCGCGGGCGCGATAATTCGCGGCGATGAAGGGCATGAGCTCTTCTACGATCAACCGGCCGTACAGTTCGGCCTCGCCGCCACCGCGCTGCCAGTCGCGCTCGTGCGTGTATTCGGCGAGGCGGCGGTCGCCGGTGTTGTAAATGCCGACGATGATGAGCGGCTCGACTTCACCGGCCTCGATGGCGGCGTCGGCGTGCTCGCGGACCTGCCAAGTGCGGCCGCGGATGAACGACGTCTCAGGGTCGAACAGGTTCTGGCCGTCGTGCATGTACAGCACGGGATAAGCGCGATTGGGATGGAGATCATACTCGGGCGGGACGTAGACAATGATGTCGCGATCGTCGGGAAGATGACGGCTGTGAAACGCTCGATGGAGATGCAGGCGCGGATGGGGCGTGGCGGGCTGGATGATCGGCGAAGCGGGTTGGGGCGGCTGCGCGCCTGCTTGATATTCCAGATTCAATCCAGTCATTCTCTTTTCTGTCTATGTCTGCTTATCGCGTTGGCCGCGCGACACCTGAATCAGGGGCCTGTGGCTGTTACAGTATCAAGAACAATGGCCGTCCTCCAAATCCGGAGCAGGCGATGAATCGTGAGTATCACAAGTGGTATTCGATGCGGCTCGGGCGCGACATGGAGCTGCTGGTCTTCGGGCACGCCGGCCTGCCGGTGATCGTGTTTCCCACGTCGGGCGGGCGGTTCTTCGAGTTTGAAGATCGCGGCATGATCGGCGCGGTCGGCGGCAGAGTCGAAGCCGGGCAGCTGCAGTTCTATTGCGTCGACTCGGTGGACATGGAGAGCTGGTACAACCGCAGCGTTCCGCCCCGCTGGCGCATCGCACGCCACGTTCAGTTTGACGATTATCTCGTGCATGAAGTGGTGCCGCTGGTGCGGCAGAAGAACCAGAACCCGCACCTGGTTTCGCTCGGATGCAGCTTCGGCGGATTTCATGCTCTGAACGCCGCGCTTCGGCATCCTGATGTGTTTACGGGCATGCTGTCGATGTCGGGCGCGTTCGATCTTTCGAATTTCCTCGGCGGTTATCACGACCAGGACGTCTACTACAACCAGCCGGCGCAGTTCCTGCCCAACATGAACGATCGCTGGTTTCTCGACCGCTATGCGCGCAACACGTGGATCCTCGGCACCGGCTGGGACGACCAGTGCCTCGCCGAGAACCAGAACATGGACCGCATCATGAACGACAAGTGGATCCCGCACAAGCTCTACATCTGGGACACATGGAACTCGCACGACTGGCCAACGTGGCAGAAGATGATTCAGGAATACTTGTGAGTCAGGAAGTAGCGAACAGCACGCACACACGGGAGCTGCGATCATGAGTGAGCTCAACCCATACGAGAAGTTTCTGGAAGGGCGGCCGCTGGAAGAGATCCTTCACGCCACGACGAACAAGATTGCATTTCTTCTTGCGCAGATCGGCGTTGAGAAGTGCAGTGAGCCACCCGCACCCGGCAAGTGGTCCGCAGCGGAGATCGTTTGCCACCTGGCCGATTGCGAATTGGTGTTCGCATTTCGCCTGCGCCAGACGCTGGCCGAAGCAGATCACGTGATTCAGCCTTTCGATCAGGAGAAGTGGGCGGCGCAATATGGCGGCATTTCGGCGGGCTCAGCGCTCGGCGTATTTGGTTCGCTGCGCAGTTGGAACCAAATGCTGATCGGCAAAGCGCTTCCCAGCGCGGCGGATCGGACCGTGACACATCCGGAACGCGGCACCATGACATTCCAGACAATCGTGGAGACCATGGCTGGACACGATCTGAATCATCTGGGGCAGCTCGAACGGATCGCTGCGTCGAAGTGAGCAACGGCTCGCGATAAAGCGCTGCGCAATTGCTGCTTGCGTATGGCGAGAGCCTCAGAGTTCTCCCATGCCGGTACTTGCGCTCAATATTCCTGACTGAATCCGGGAACCATTTTTCTTCAAGCGGGGTCCAATGGTGAGTAGCATTTGCTGGCTTGCCAAAGGAGGGATCCGTGCGACAAGTTTGTGCATTCGTGTGTCTTGGTGTGTTTGTTTGCCCTGTGTTTGCGGAGTCGCCTGCTCCGCTTGCTTCTGCTGTTGCGTCGGCTGCTGTGCCTGGGGCGGCCGGCGCTTCCATTAAAGATCTGCCGGTGCGGAAGGTGGTGCTGTACAAGAACGGCGTGGGCTACTTTGAGCATGCTGGCTCTGTGACGGGCAGCCAGCGCGTGGCCATCGACTTTACTTCATCGCAGTTGAACGACGTGCTGCAGTCGCTCACGGTGCTCGACGAGGGAGGCGGGCGCATCGGCGGCGTGAACTACAACTCGACAACGCCGCTGGCGGAGCAGTTGAAGACGCTGTCGCTGGGGATGACGGACGACCCCACTTCGACAGAGTTATTCCAGGCATTGCGCGGACAGCGGGTGGAAGTAACTGGTGGGCCTGGCGGCGCAATGACCGGGCGCCTGATGTCGATCGAGTCGCGGACGGAGAAGACGGGCGCGGGCGATGACGCGGCGACGGTGGACAAGTTCTACCTGACTCTCGTGGCGGCGACGGGCGCGGTGCGCGTGATCGAGCTGACGCCGTCGCTGAGCGTGCGGCCGCTGGATGCAAGCCTGCAGGGCCAGCTCGACCGGTATCTCGAGCTGCTGAGTTCGGCACACGCGAACGGGCTGCGCCACCTGACGCTGAATGCGCTGGGACAGGGCCAGCGCGAGCTTCGTGTGAGCTATATCAGCGAAGTGCCGGTGTGGAAGTCGACGTACCGGATCGTCTTTCCGCAAGCGGCGGGCAGCAAGGAGTATGAGAACGCGATCGTGCAGGGCTGGGCAGTGGTGGATAACACGGTGGGCTCGGACTGGGACAACGTGCAGTTGTCGCTGGTGGCAGGCGCGCCGCAGAGCTTCATCCAACCGCTGAGCCAGCCGCTTTATACGCGGAGGCCGGAGATCCCGATTGCGACGGCTGCGGAGACTACGCCGCAGACGCATGAAGCAGCGGAAATGGACAGGATAGAGCTTGCAGCCAAGTTGACCGCACCTCCTCCGGCTGCGATTCCGAGGAAAACTGATCGGTTCGCGGGCTCAGGATTGGAGACGCTCATGAATCAGCAGCAAATCGCCACCAACAACCAGAATTTCTCAGCTCTTGCTACGCTGGGGGTGGGAGTTTCCTCCGGTCCAGCAGAAGGTGCCGGATCGGGCGGTGGAATGGGCACGGGAGTCTATCGCCCCTCCGACGCCATCAGCGAAGGCGATGTTTCGACCAACGCCTTCGACGATTTCTTCGATTACTCGCTCGCTGCGCCGGTCACGATTCACAAAAACGAGTCGGCGATGGTGCCGATCCTTCAACAGGAACTGCCCGCCGAGCACGTAACGCTGTGGAGCCCCAACAACAGGTTGCCGCTGCGCGCGGTGTGGCTCCAGAACAAGTCGAAGCTCACGCTCGACTCGGGCAGCTTCTCCATCTTCGAGAGCGGCGAGTTCGCCGGTGAGGGCTTGCTCGATCCCATTCACCCCGGCGAGAAGCGGCTGCTTTCCTATGCGATTGATCAGGCGATGAAGGTGCACGCAAACCAGCTGGATGGATCGCGGCGCGTGCATCGTCTCGCTATTCGCAAGGGGTCCATCGTGGAGACGTTCATGAACGTGCAGGGAATGGCATACACGGCCACCAACTCCGGCGACGAGGACCGCGCCGTGCTGATCGAGCATCCCCGCCACACAGGCGTGGAAGGCTGGACACTGGACGGAGACCTGAAGGCAGCCGAGACAACGCCCACGGCCTACAGGTTGCGGCTGTCCGTGAAGTCTCACACGACGGAGAAGGTCGAAGTGCGCGAACACGGGCCGGAAGTGATGGAGGTGACGCTGGAACCGAATCCCGACCGGCACGATTTCCTGCTCATGCTCGTGAAGCAGATTCCCGAAGCGGGCGCGCAACTCGATCCTGTGCTCAATGCGCAGACCACCCTGTCGGAGATCATTCTGAAAATTGCGGACGCACAGAAAGACGAGAAGACAGCGGAGTCCGATGAAGCGCGCTACCGCGAAAATGTGACCGCCCTCAAGGGCAGCGAAGGCGCGAAGCGTTTTGTCGACGAGCTGAATCACGCCGAGGACCAGTTGCAGGGCACGCGCAAGCAGATTGCGGATCTCGAAAAGCAGCGGGACGCGGCAACCGACAAACTTGACCAGCTCATTGCGAGCCTGAGTTTCGACTGGGTTGAGGTGGAGAAGAAGTAACATCCGCCGCGCAACATGCGTGCCTTACACTGAGGGAACGACGGGGCGGCGCCTCAACTCCGGCGCCGCTCCTGCGTGTCTCAGCAGGAGGGGCGGCATGAAGAAGATCGGCGTTCTGTTCGGCATGGAGAACAGTTTTCCGGGCGCGCTGGTGGAGGCGATCAACGCGCGGAACATCGATGGCATTGAGGCCGAATTCGTGCAGACGGGCGCGGTGCACATGGACCGGCAGCCGAAGTACGCCGTCATCGTCGATCGCATCTCGCACGACATTCCGTTCTACCGGGCCTTCCTGAAGCATGCCGCGCTGAACGGGACCGTGATCATCAACAATCCCTTCTGGTGGTCGGCCGACGACAAGTTTTTCAATTACACGCTGGCGGCGAAGCTGGGAGTGGCCGTGCCGCCCACGGTGATCTTGCCGCACAAGAAGCATCCCGAAGGCACGACGGATCGCTCGATGCGGAACCTCGAGTACCCGCTGGACTGGGATGCGGTGTTCGCCTACGTGGGCGAGCACGGATTCATGAAGCCTGTCGATGGCGGCGGCTGGCGCGATGTGCACCACATCCACAATCGCGAGGAGTTCTTCCGCGCGTTCGACCAGTCGCACGACCTGTGCATGATGTACCAGAAGGCAGTGAACTTCAAGGAGTACTTTCGCTGCTACGTGGTGGGCCAGAAGAAGGTGCACATCATGCCGTACGATCCGCGGCAGGCGCACCACGAGCGGTATCTGAAGCACCCGCCCGTGTACGACGCAAAGCTTCTGAAGCGCGTGGAGCAGGACGCGCTGAAACTGTGCCAGGCCCTCGGCTACGACCTGAACACGGTGGAGTTTGCGGTGGAGGACGGCATCCCCTACGCGATCGATTTCATGAACCCTGCGCCTGACGCGGACCTGCACTCAGTCGGTCAGGCGAACTTCGACTGGATCGTGAACGAGGTTGCGGACCTTGCGATTGCCAAGGCGAAGACCGCGCCGATGCATCTAGAACTGCGCTGGACTTCGTTCCTGAATGTGGATTATGCGGCGAAGAAGCCCGCCCTAAAGAAGAAAGCAGCGGCGAAGAAGAGCGGCGGCGCGAAGGCCAAGAAGGCGCCGGAGGTGTCCGTGAAGCCGGCTGAGGAAGCGGCCTCATCCTAGTCTCTTCTCGAGTCTGTGCCCGTCCCATCCGGGAGTAGCATCAGGAAATTGCGAATTCTGTACCGGCCTGAAGGCCAGTTCCACCGGTTTATGACGGATTCACCTTCAGGCCACGGTTCATTGTCGAGAAGGGCTTCCGATGTGAGGCATACTTCGTCTTTTCGCCAGTAGAAGACCCTGAGCCAATGGGGCGCAGTACTCAAGCTTTCGGGCAAGAGCGCTTGCAGCGTATCCAGGAGTTCCCCAAATCGAAGGTCTTCGTCTTCTTCCAAGTCCTGCACGAGCAACGGTCCCAGGCAGGCACGCCATTCTCGGCCATGGCTTGTCCAACTTTCCCACTCAACCTGATCTTCGCCGCGTTCGACATCAATGAGTGCGGCGAGCAATACGTGGAGTGATGCCTGCGTGAATTTATGAAAAGCATCCTTGACGGCTTCCTCCTCGTCATTGCCGTATCCAGCAAAAGACTCGATCAATAGCCTGTCCCGGAACTTCTTCGATCGGATCCTGATGTCGAGTTGCAGGATCGTGAGGTTTGCTTGTTCGCGGCGGTTGAACACGGCGCAAGATGCTCGGAGCTGGTGATTCGGGACGTCAACCTCTTCTTCCTGGCGGATCGCATGAATGCCATGGGACGTGAACGCCACGAAAAGAAGGTCGGCGGGGTCGATGGACATTGTGAGAATTCTACCTTTGAGTCACTGCGGCCCGCATGCCCAGTTTGTCCGTGCCGTACAATGCCCTCAAGCTGTCCCAGGAGCCGTCATGCGGCCATCGTTTTCGATTGGCATCGAAGAGGAGTACCAGACCGTCGATCCGGTGACGCGCGACCTGCGCTCGCATATCGAAACAGAGATGCTGGCGCACGGCAAGCTGCGCCTGCAGGAGCGCGTCAAGGCCGAGATGCACACCTCTGTGGTCGAGGTGGGCACGCGCGTTTGCAGGAACATCGCCGAGGCGCGCGAGGACATCTACGAGCTGCGCCGCGAGATGATCAAGCTCGCCGAAGAGCACAATCTCAAGTTGGTTGCCGGAGCCACGCATCCCTTCGCAGATTGGAGAACCCAGCAGATCTATCCCGACCCGCGCTATCACCAGGTGGTGAAAGACCTGCAGCTCGTGGCGCGCGCCAACCTGATCTTCGGGCTGCACGTGCACGTCGGCATCGAAGACCGCGAAGAAGCGATACGCGTCATGAATTCGATGCGGTATTTTCTGCCGCACATCATGGCGCTGGCCACGAACTCCCCTTTCTGGCTCGGGCTGAACACGGGGTACAAGGGATATCGCTCGAAGGTGTTCGAGAATTTTCCGCGGACGGGGATTCCCGATGCGTTTTCGAGCTACACGGAGTTCGACGAGTACGTGAAGCTGCTCGTGAAGACCAACTGCATCGACAACGGCAAGAAGATCTGGTGGGACATTCGGCCGCATCCTTTTTTCAACACGGTCGAGGTGCGGGCGTGCGACATTCCGCTGCGCGCGGAAGAGACCGTGGCGATCGCGGCGCTGATCCAGGCGACGGCGGCGTACCTTGCGAGGCTCCACGAGGGCAACCAGGACTTCCGGCAATACTCGCGGCCGTTGCTTATGGAGAACAAGTTCCGTGCGGTGCGTTACGGGTTGGACGGGATGCTGATCGATTTTGGCCGGCAGCAGGAGATTCCGGAGCGCGATCTTCTGGAGGAGTACCTGGTGCTGATCGACCGCGAAGTGGACGAGCTGGGCAGCCGCGAGGCCATCAACGGGATCCGCAAGATCATGCAGACGGGCACCGGTGCGGACCGGCAGCTCAAGGTATTCGAGGAGACCGGCGGTGACCTGAAAGCCGTGGTGGACTACATGGTGAAGGAGACGGCGGAGGGGCTTTAAGGAGCGTCTGCCGGGATGATCGGCTGGGGCCGGATTTTGAGATTACGAAACGGAGAGCGCATAGCACTAAATCAATTTAGTAAATCAATTTATTTTTGTTGCAACGGCGCATCAAATCCGGTAGTTTTCACGTGATCGTGAAAGAGGCGATCAGCGGTTTCCTAGCTGGTTAAGCGCGCACCGTAAAGGGCCATTACAAACAGAGCCGAGTGGAAACCGAATTTGACGCGCGCCTTATCCTTCCCCGGATTGCGACCAGAGACCTGGCATGGCGATCCGTTCCTGTTCCCGATTTTTCGAGATAGCTGGTCCCCGGAGTGAGTCTGGCTCCTGGGTGCAGTCCTTCGATTGCTCGAGGGACCGCGGCTTCATGCGCTTTCCAAGGTCAGCGGTAATTGCGGGTCACCGTGGCGGCATTTTCTCGTTGGCTCCCGATGGAAGTATTGTTCCGGCTTTATCAAACCAAAGGCCAAAGGGAGGCAAGCATTATGCAGTCACTCAAATTCGTCTCATCGCGAGTTCAACACGCGATCCTCTGCGCTTTTGTCGCAGTGGGTTGCACAGCAGCTGTGGCAGGCGCACAGACGATCTACAACAACGGTAGGGGCACGAACCAGGGCTTCTACTACATGCTGTACACCGCCGGCGGTTCCTCGACCATGACCTTTTCAACCCAGTACGCCGGCAACTATGCGATCAGCTGGTCCGGCGTGAACGACGTGGTCGGCGGCAAAGGGTGGAATCCTGGCGGGCCCAGGACGGTTGGCTACAACGTAGGCGCGGCGAGCGGCTACAACAACATCTCTATCTACGGGTGGACGACAAACCCGCTGGTTGAGTATTACATCTGCGAGTTTGGCTCTGTGGCGAATGGGTCGCAGAAGGGCAGCGTTTCGAGCGACGGACATACGTACACGACCTACGAGCATACGCAGGTCAACCAGCCTTCCATTCAGGGCACAGCCACGTTCAACCAGTACCTCGACAACTGGGGCGGGTCATCGACCGGATCGAACCACTCGGTGACGACCGGTAACCACTTCAATCACTGGAACAGCATCGGGATGAAAATGGGGACTTTCAACCTGATGATCCTGGGGACAGAGTCCTACGGCGGCCGTAGCGGGTATGTGAACGCGACGACGTGGTAGGCAGGGTGTGTCTCTGATCGTTGGTTGCCGCTGGGGCCGGCCGGAGTGAAAGCCGCCGGCCCCTCGGTGTGTGCAATGCGCTTCAGAGAGGTATCGGGCGGGGGCGGATATTTCCATGAACAATCGGTTCGTAGTGGCCGCGACGATGGCGGTTGCCTTCCTGACTGGGGGCGCGGCGTGTGCCAGCGTCACGCCGGGGAAAATGCCGGACAACTTTGTCCTGGTGAAGGGAGGAACGTTCAAGGACACGAAGTCCAACTACTACGGGAAGGGCGTGACGGTCTCGGATTTCTACATCGACAAGTATCTCGTAACTCAAAAAGAGTGGTTCGAGGTGATGGGAACCAATCCGTCGAAGTTCAAGGGCGACGATCTTCCGGTAGAAAGCGTGAACTGGTACGACAGTGTCGATTACTGCAATCAGCGGAGCGCGAAAGAAGGATTGAGGCCGTACTACAACATCGACAAAACCGCGAAGGACACGAATAACAAGCCCGACCCGGAGTTTGGCGATCTCGACGAGATCAAGTGGACGGTCACGATCAATCCAGAGGCGAATGGCTACCGGCTGCCGACGGAGGCGGAGTGGGAGTACGCGGCGAGCGGGGGGCAGCTGAGCAAGAGCACCACCTACAGCGGCAGCGAAGACGTGGACGAGGTCGCATGGTATTGGCGAAACGCCGGGGACCGGCCGCTCACGGGGTTCTGGTACTGGGCGGAGATCGAACAGAACCACGACAGGACGAGGCCGGTGGGCGGCAAGAAGCCCAATGAGCTCGGGCTTTACGACATGTCGGGAGATGTACGGGAGTGGTGCTGGGACTGGTCCGGCGATTTGCAAAGCAATGTTACCGACCCGAAAGGCGCCGCAAGCGGGTTCCGCCGGGTTTGGAAAGGCGGGGGGTGGATCGGAGCTGATTTCTGCACCGCCACCGCCTACCGCGGAAACCTGGCTGCCAACGGCTCGGGGCCGGATCAGGGATTTCGGGTGGTGCGGAACAAGTAGGTTCCCGGAGATGTGCTTCGCGGTCTCCCACCCATTTCGCAGTCACGCTGTGAAATGGGTGGGCCACCCGTTTGTAGAGATTTGACTGGCGTCCGAAAAGCCTGTGTGGGCTCAGTTATTTTGGGGCGTTGTCTGGGTCGCGAGCTGAGTTGTGAAGGCGCTCGTTGGGACGGTGACGGATCCGATGCGGCCGGAGTTGACGTCAACGACGACGACCCGCAGCGTCGCGACACCGGCGCCCGGCCTGACGCGCTCGTCGAAGGTGAGCCCATCGGAAACAGCGTGCTGGTATGTACCGGGCTTGAGGCGGAGGCCGACGGTCTGGCCGGTGACTCTTGCGCTCTGCGCGGCTTCATCGCGCTGGATCAGGAAAATGTCGAGCTTGCCCGCCCAGAATTCGCGGGCCTTGGGAGCGGCCGGCGCTGATTGCGCTGAATTCGCTGAAGCCCCGGCGGCCTGCTGGCTTTGCGCGGCGGCAGCCTGGGCTGGAGCGGTCTGCTGGGAGAGATCGAGATCGGTTCCGGCAATGGTCACACGCAGAGCCTTTCCGGCAGAGTCGGTGACGGGGCGCGCGCTGATGGCGATCTCGCTGGTGTCGCCGGGTTGGAACATTGCCCGGGCGAACCGCGCCTTGAGGGTAGTGGGCTCCTTGTCGTACTGATAGCCAGTGCGATAGCGCACGGTAGCGCCCGGATGGTTGGCCAGTTTGACGGTGAGGCGATGGTATTCGCCGTCGGCTGTGCCCTGAGGCGCGAAGCCGAGGACGTAGGTGGCATGCCCTTCTGCGAGCACCGTGCCGAGCTCCCCGATGATGTTGCTGGACCGGCGGAAGGCGTGGCCGCCGGTGGCGTCGGCGACTTCACGGAACACGCCTTCGATGGGCCGCATATCCTGCTGCATCTGCGCGTAAAGGCGGTTGTTGGAGCCGATAGTGCGGTTCATTGCGTGGGGTTGCTGTGGGTCGGCATTGTCTGAATTGGCAGAGGCCTCCGGTCCAAGCTCTTTCGTCAGCAGCGCCTGGGCTGCGGCCGGAATTTCGGAAGGGTTGGGGTAGGTGGACGTGAGCTGAACGTTGCGGTTGTCGAGGTCCGCAGTCACGACGTTGGCCTCGAGGCGCGACGCGTCGAGGGGATAGAGGCTGACGTGCGCGTTGTTCATGGCCTCCTGGGTGCGGAGGGCGGCCGGCTCGATGTACTTGGCATGCTTCTCGATGCTCACCGACATACGGTTCCAGTCGACCAGGGCGTTATCGCTGGTGATCCAGACGAGGCTCTTGTGGCCGGGGAGCGAGGCAAGGTGGTTGGCAACGTTGACGAGGTTATCGAGGGCGGTGCCGCTCGAATTCTGGCCCAGCTCGCGCAGCTTCGGGTCCTGCGCCTCCTGCTGCGTCATGGGATCGAGGGTGAAGTTGCCGTTCACGCTGAGCATGTCTTCGAGGTTACGGACGGTCTCGATGTGCTGGCGGTTGCGCTCTTCCTGGTCCCATGCGTTGTTGAGGTCCTGCGCCGAGGGCATCCACTTGGCCAGCTTGGTCATCACCGCGTCGTGATCGGTGGTGGGCTCTAGCAGGACCTGGTAGCTGTGATAGCGCATGGCGTAGAGGGCCACGGGCTCGTCGGCGGGCAGCTGCTTGAGAAAGTGGATGGCCTGCAGGCGGGCGTCGACGAAGTCGTTGTAGACCATGTTGCTCGGGTCAAAGAGAATCACGAAGGTGTTGCCGGATTCCTTAACGGGTTTTGCCGCAGGCGTACTCGCTCGATTAGAGAAAACGGGAGCGCCCTCGGGCTTGCCGGTGGAGTCCGCAGGGGCTGGCTCGGGGGTAGCTTCGGAGTCGGCCTGGCTGAAGGAGTGAATCTCCTGCTTGACGCCGTTGTCGTAGATCTCGAAGTCGTCGCGGTTCAGGCCGGGGATTGGATGGCCTTTTTTGTCGAGGGCGATTACGTTCACGTCAACGAGGCGCGCATTGAGGCGGAGGCGGAAGCCGGAATCGGTGGCGGCGGAGCCGGGCGGCTGAATCTGGGCGTCGGAGGGCCGGTCGGGAATCGAAGTAGTCTTCGTTGCGGTGATTTCGGGCGCTTCGTTCTCCACGGCCGCCGAAGCGGTGGCCGAAGCAGAAGCGGGCATGGCGCCGCCGGTTGCGGAGGCGGGATTGGCAGGAGCGTCGGAGAGGCTCTCCTCCGCGGGCAATGATGATTCAACGGACTGATCGGGCGACGGCAGAGTTACATCGGGAGCTGCGTTGGCAGCCCGCTCCTCTGAGGCGGAGAGGATGTGCGTTTCGCCGCGGAAGAGGTGGTACTGGGAGAAATCGGCGTCATTGAGGAGCATCTGCGGCGGGCCCATCGCCGGGTAGCTCTGACCACCGGTGCCCTGTTGCAGGCGGAGAGTGCGAGCGACCGAAACGGAGACGCTGCGAGCCGGGCAGGTATACGGTTGGCCTCCAAGGTCGACCTGGCTGTACTCGACCATGATGGCGGCCCGGGAGATGGGATCGGATGGTTGAAGGTCGGCTTCGAGAACCAGGCGATCGACGGTGCCGGTGGAAGGATCAACTGCAATTTCGCCGTGGTAGCCGCTCATCTCGTGGAAGGTTGTGGTTTCCATCCCATAAGCGCCGACCTGGCAGCAGTAGCGGACCTCGTAGTGGGAGCGGTCGCGCGGCACGGAATAGCTGAAGACGGCGACAGGACCGCTGGAGCCCTGTTCCCAGTGGCTCCAGGCCAGTTGGTTCTGAGCCGCGTCAAGGAGGACGAGCGAGAGGATGGGCCCGAACACGCCCCATGTGCGGAGGCCCTGGTCGGGGGCCGGCGAGTCGCCTGCCTTGACGAGTCCGGGCTGGACGACCTCTTCTCCGTCGCGGTATTGAACTACGGCGCGGGAGATGTGCACCGCGTGGAGATCGGAGTCATCAGCGAGGGTCTCGCTGGGAGCCCCCACGTAATGGGTCGTGGCGCGGGTCGCGTAGAAATGCGGCAACTGCGGAATAGTGCGGGTCACGTACGTGGCCGCAAAACCCATGATCTTGCGCTGCTGGGCGATGTCGGGGGCCGGCTGGGCGGGGACGTCGGAGGCCGGCTGCGGCAGGAACGCGGAACGGTCGGCGAGGCCGGTCAGCGCGCGCTGGGCCTTTGGTCCGGCAAGGCCGGCGCGCCAATGCGCGAGGCGCGCGGTTGAGAAGCGCTCGGTGAGCTGGAGATCGGAGAGCTTGGCCGCGAGATCGGAATCGCCGAGGGATTTCGACTGGGCGAGGACCTGCTCGAGCTGCTGGACCGAAACGCGCTGGGCTGCGGGGCTTATGGCCGCGGAGACCAGGAGGAGAACTGCCGGGAAAATGCCAGACGTGCGCATATCGCCTCCAGAAGGGCAGGGAATTACTCGAGATTCCTGGCGGCCTGGCGGGCGAGGGAAGTTGCGAGCCGGCATTGACCGCTCTTGGCGCAATTTTATGCCCGTTTGGGTGCGAACGGGCCGGAATTTGTTGCGGAGCGGAAAAAATGACAATTGGTTTCCGAAAGTGGTCATGGCCGGCACTGCGGAAGTGGCTATGGCCGTGGCCCGGTCCGGTTTGCTTGTTCCCGGTGCTGAAGACGGGACATACCGGCTTGATGCGCGGAAGCGAAGTCCTAAAACTTTAGTTGACTTTCCGAGGCGGCCGGAGTAATGTCCTAAGTCGTTAGGAGACGAGTGGCATGGGGAAGGCAGCGAAAGAGACGCTGACGAAGCTGGAGCTGCAGATCATGCAGGTGATCTGGCGGCGGGGGACGAGCAACGTGGGCGACGTGCAGGAAGCGCTCGAGCAGGAGCTTGCCTACACGACCGTGCAGACGATGCTGAACATCCTGTGCCGCAAGGGGAAGCTGAAGCGGAAGCTTGCGGGGAGGGCCTACGAATACAGCGCCGCGGTGAGCGAAGCGAAGGCGCTGGGGCACGCGGTGCGCGACCTCGTGGACCGCATGTTCGGCGGATCGAGCGAAGAGCTGGTGATGAGCCTGATCAAGACGCGGCAGATCGATGCAAAGCGCATCGCGGAGCTGAGCCGGAGGCTGGAGCGTGAAGGAGGCGGCGAATGAAGGACATGGAAGTTTGGCTGCTCGCCTACCTCGTGAACGCGTCTTGGCAGATTCCGCTGGTGTTTCTGGCGGCATGGGGCGCGGCGCGGCTGGCCGCAAATGCGGGCCCGGGATTGGAGCATCGCGTGTGGGCCGGGGCACTCATGGCGGAGGCGCTTGTTCCGGCGTGCCCCTGGTCTCCGACAGATTTGTGGCTGCGGATCGAAGCGCTGATGGCGCTGCGAGGCGGCAGGTCGGGCGGCGACGTCCGCATTGTCCTGGGGCCGGGCGCGGGTGTGCCGGGCACACTGCAAGTGTCGATGGTTGTTCTGTGGGTCCTGTTGATCGCATTCGCGGTTGGCGCCGCTTACGCGGCCTGCCGCATGGCGTGGGGGCTGGTGCAGACGCGAAGAATGCTGCGCGGGGCCGAGCGGCTATTGCTTCAGGGCGAGCGCGAGCAGAAGTGGGCAAGGTTGCAGCGGGCATTCGGATTTGGAGGGAATGCGCCGGAGCTTGCCGTTGCGCAGATTGCGGGGCCGGTGACGGTTGGCGTGCGGCGGCGCGTGCTGCTGGCGCCGCGAGGCTTTCTGAAGGACATACCGGCAGGTGATTTTGAAGCGGTGGTGGCGCACGAGTTCGCGCACATGGCACGGCACGATTTTGCGAAGAACCTGATCTACGGAGTGATGGTGCTGCCCGTGGCCTGGCATCCGGCGCTGTGGCTGACGCGCGCGCGGATGGTGGAGAGCCGCGAGCGCGTTTGCGATGCGATGGCCGCGGACGCGGTGGACGGACGCGAGGGTTACGCGCGCAGCCTGCTGCGTCTGGCAGGAATGCTGTCGCAGGCAGCGCCGGCCGTCGCTTTGCAGGCGCTTGGGATCTTCGATTCACGTGACTTTGAGAGGAGAATCATGAAACTGACGGAAAAGAGCGTAGAGATGCGCGGAGCGCGGCGGGCGATCGTGATCGCCGTGTGCGCGCTGATCGGAGTTGCGGCGTGCGCATCGGCCTTGGCCCTGCGCGTGGGCGTGGATGATTCGGCGGCGAACAGCAGCGTCACGAAGCCGAAGCATATCGACGTGAAGATGCTCAAGCTTGTTCATCAGGTGCCACCGCAGTATCCGAAGCAAGCCAAGGTTGAGCACGTGGAAGGCAAGGTGATGCTGAACGCGATCATCGGCAAGGACGGGTCGGTGGAGCACATAGATGTGCAGCAGAGCGTTCGCGGGGATCTTGACCAGGCGGCGATCGATGCGGTGCGGCAGTGGAAGTACGAGCCGGTGCTGCTGAATGGGGAACCGATCGAGGTGGAGACGACGATCAACGTAACGTACTCTCTCAAGCGATGAGAGTTCTTCACGGAGGTGGACACGGGCGAGCCGGCCGATAGAATCTGAAGGACTTGCCGGCTCTGGCCCTGTGACCGCGGGATCGCGGCGGCGGGCGCGGTTTCCTTCCCTGTCAAATTCCTTTAATCTCACGGAATACGCGTCTCGTTCCGAGGCGCCGGGGAGAGACCGCACCAGCCGCATGATGGAAACTGCAACGCACCTGCTTTCAATGGATTTTCCTGCCGATTTCACTCCGGGAGCCCGCTCGGCAGTGACGACCTGTTTACGTATCAAGCCCGACGAAAAAGTGACGCTGATAACCGACTTCGCGACGGAGACGATCGGAGCGGCGATTGCACAGGAACTGGAACGGCTCGGATGCAGATGGGCCGGGTTTGTGCTGGAGGACCTGGCGCCGCGGCCTCTGACCGATATGCCGGCGGAGATCCTGACGGATATGGAGTCGTCGGAGGTGTCGATCTTTGCGGTGCAGGTGCAGGCGAACGAGCTGCGCTCGCGGATGCAGATGACGGACGTGGTGAACCGGCGGCGCATGCGGCACGCGCACATGGTGAACATCACGCCGCAGATCATGCGCGAAGGCATGCGGGCCGACTACGACAAAGTGGACCGGCTGAGCCAGAAGGTGCTGGAGCGCGTACGGCTCGCCAAGCGGATTCGCGCGACGACGGCGGCGGGAACGGACATCACGGCGGAGATGAATCCCGCGTACAAGTGGTTCAAGACATCGGGGATTATTTCGCCGGAGAAGTGGGGAAATTTGCCGGGCGGGGAGTGCTTCACGTCTCCTGGGGAAGTGAACGGGACCTTCGTGGTGGACGGCGTGGTGGGCGACTGGCTTTGCGCGCGCTACGGGTTGCTGGAGCGTGAGCCGCTGACAATCGAGATTGCCGGCAACCGGATCGTGCGCTGCGCGAGTACCAACAAGGAGCTCGAGAACGACTTCTGGAAGTACACGCATACGGACGAAAACTCTGATCGCGTGGGCGAATTCGCCATCGGGACGAACATCGGCGTGGAGCGGGTGATCGGGAATATTCTGCAGGATGAGAAATTCCCCGGGATTCACATCGCGTTCGGGAATCCATATGGAGAGCACACAGGCGCGCCGTGGCGGTCGGGAACGCATATCGACGTGGTGGGGCTGGGGTTCAACATCTGGCTGGAGTCGGATGCGGGGACCGAGCAGATCATGCGCGAGGGGAAGTTCTTGATCGGGGCGTAACCGGGATCATGCCATGAGCAAATGCGAGAGCGGATATGAATAAGTCCGACGAACCAGAACAGGTCTGCAACAGCGCAGAGGCGGACTCCAGACATGGGTTCGCTGCCGAAGTCCCGACAACTTTGGAAGATGGGTTGCTGGTATTTGATCCAGGACCAGTTGGCGCCGTGACTGCCGAGCACGTGATGCAGCTCAAAGATGATCTGGAAGGCGAGCTGGAATGACGGTTTGTACCAGCCCGGCATGAGCGCCATCAAATTCGCGGCAGGAACATCGAGTTGCGCGTACCTTTTTCAAGCGATTTGACGCTTCATGCATCTATCGTGGTGGTATGGCGACTACGACATCATCCGCACTGCGCACGCTTGGAAATTCAGACCTTCAATTGACGCCCATCGGCTTTGGCGCCTGGGCCATCGGCGGCGGCAACTGGGAGTTTGCCTGGGGGCCGCAGGACGATAACGAATCCATCGGCGCGATTCACCGGGCGCTCGAGCTGGGCGTGAACTGGATCGATACGGCGGCCATTTACGGCCTTGGGCATTCTGAGGATATTGTCGCCCGGGCACTGAATACATGGCCCGGAGCGCGGCCGATGGTGTTCACCAAGTGCTCGATGCGCTGGCACGCGGACCGGTCGATCTGGCGATCGCTGAAATCAGGATCGCTTGAGGAGGAACTGGAGGGGTCGCTGCGGCGGCTGGGCGTTGAGACGATTGACCTCTACCAGATTCACTGGCCCAATCCCGAAGAAGAGATCGAAGAAGGATGGGAGACGCTCGCGAAGTTCCAGAAACAGGGCAAGGTGCGCTGGATCGGAGTGTCGAACTTCAATGTGGAGCAGATGAAGCGCGCGCAGAAGATTGCGCCGATTACCAGCCTTCAGCCTCCCTACTCGATGCTGCGCCGCGCGATCGAGACCGAGATCCTGCCGTTTGCGCAGGCGAACGGGATCGGGGTGATCAATTACTCGCCGATGGTTTCGGGACTGCTGACGGGAAAAATGACGGCTGAACGCGTGGCGGCCCTTCCGGCCGATGACTGGCGCAAGCGGGGCGTGGAATTCAACGAGCCGCGGCTGAGCCGGAATATGAAACTGGTGGAATTGCTCCGCGAGATCGGTGCGGGCCACGGCGTGGGGCCGGGGGTGGTTTCGGTGGCATGGACTCTGCACAACCCGGCGGTCACGGCGGCGATCGTTGGCGGGCGGAGCGCACAGCAGGTCGATGGAGTGGCCCCGGCGCTCCATTTCAGGCTCAACGAGGAGGAGTTCGGGCGGATCAACCAGTCTCTGACTGATAACGCGGCCTGAGGCCGGCTTGGATTGACGCGCAGCAAAAAACCCCGGCGCTCGCCGGGGTGGCTTTAGATACTAAGCTCGGGAAATGTCCCTACATCGCGGCCACGAAATCGGGAAGGACTCCGGCTGCATGATCCTGGAGGAGAGCGGTGAGGCGGGCTGCCATACCGGAGTAGATCGAAGCCGTGCGGTAAGCGTTGACGCGAACGCCTTCGCTGGCCTGGCTGAAGCCATACTGCGCGAGTGCCATGAGGACGCATACTCTGATCTGCATGGCGTCGCTGCGGAGAGTTTCTACGACCACCCGGTCAACGGTGGAATCGTGGCGGGCGGCATAGTCCGCCATTTCCAGCATGACGCGCGCATTCTGGTACATGACCCAGAGGCCCTTCGGGCCTTCCATCCGCTGCCAGGCATCATCGGGAGTCGCGTTCAGGCTTTCACGCCATAGAAACTGATCGCTGAGCTCGCGGGCGCTCCAGTCAGGGCGCAGGCGAGCAATCAAAGTATCCCAGGTTTGATTATTCCTACGCTTGTGGCTTGAGCGCCAACAAGCGAAGTAGACAGCCACGGCCGCGAAACCAAGAACTTGAAGGAGAGGCAGAATCATCGGTGACCCTCATGCCCGACATTAGTAACCAGAAATCGCAGCAGGTGCGACCAGCTGTCATTTGATCTCAAATTACTAGTACCAAACTTGTAAGCCATTGTGCCACAGAAATCATTCAAATCCATCCACTTTTGTTGTGCCGGGGGTAATCGAAAGGGTGGTGCACTTAGGTAATGTAGACGTTTGGAAGGCTAGTAGGGACCCAAAATGGGGCACGCTGGGCCTGAACGGTGCTGATTCGGGTCAGCGCTGGCCAGATTTGCGGGTTTCTTCGATGGCGAGCCGGTTTGCCCGGGCGGCGCCCGCGACGCTCAACAGCAGGGACTGCATGCGGGGGCTGAATTCCTGGCGGGGAGCCTCCTGCTGGAGGAAGCTGTACACCCAGTAAAAAAGGGAGCAAACGTAGCTCAGAGCGACAACCTGGTCGACGTGGTGATACAAGAGCGCGGTGCTTGGATGTGTGTGCAGTACTGCTGCGCCAAGGCTGGCCAGGGAGTAGAGTCCGAGGCCGGTCGCCACCTGGAGCTCACGATCGCGCCAGCCGATGGCCAGCACCTGGCTGAAGGCGACCATGCCGAGGAAAAATATCACGCGAAGGATGGCAAAAGTCTGTTCCAGGCGGGAGAGCAGATACCACTCCGGGGTGAATCCATGAAGAGCGAGCTTGCCGGCAATTGGCCAGACGGCCGTTCCAGCGACGAGGATGAGCAGAGCGATCACGAAGATGAACCGGCGCGGCAGCGAGTTTCGGATGGGGCGGAGGACCGACCACGCAAGTTCGATGAGGACTCCGAACTGCACCACGGAGTCGATACTCATCTCTACGACGAAGGCGCGAAGAAAGCGATCCGGATAAAGACGGCTCAGGGCCATCATCACGGAATCGGCAACAACGCTCAGCAGGATATAAAGGCTGAAGACCGGAAAGGGCTTGTAAACCCGCCTCTTTACGAGGGTCGCAATCAGCAGTGCCTCCGCACCGATACCGGCAAACCCAAGTAATGAGTCCGTAGACACTGTCAGTCTCCTGCCCTCAAGCGAGTCGCAAGGGTGTCAAGCAGCTTGTATAGAAGCTCTACGACAAGAGTCTAACAGTGGTTCCGATATTTTTGCTGAAATCAGATGAGATGCGTCGGGCCCGGAGGCATAGGCGTCACGATCACGGGACTGGCTGCAAAATGGGTCGGGCCCGGAGGCATAGGCGTCACGATGACTGGGCTGGCTGCAAGATGCGTTGGCCCTGGAGGCATGGGCGTCACGATGACAGGGCTGGCCGCAAGATGCGTCGGTCCTGGAGGCATGGGCGTCACGATGACGGGACTGGCTGCGAGATGCGTCGGCCCTGGAGGCATGGGCGTCACGATCACAGGACTGGCCGCAAGGTGAGTGGGCCCTGGAGGCATGGGAGGCACAATGACGGGGCTGGCCGCAAGGTGAGTGGGCCCTGGAGGCATGGGCGGAACGATCACCGGGCTGGCGAGAAGAGCTTGAGAAGAAAAAGCTAAAGCGATGCAAAAAAAGACTGAACGAACGACCAGCGAGTGGGCGCGCATGGGCAGAGATACTCCTTCACACAAATCTGTTAGAAAGAGTAACCCACAAGTGTCAAAGTGACTACAACAAAGGTAACTTTTTTGGAAATCTTTAGGGAGTTACGCGGAAACGGGTCAACTGGCAGAACTGCTAATCCACCGGGATGCACTCCGAGATTACCCCGAAATGCGGCGAAGTCAAGGATCAATCGGGGACAAAAGCGGGTATCTTGGATTGCAATTGGGATCCACTCAAACCGATTGGAACGAGACCCACGTAAAGGAGCCGCATTGATTCCCGAACTGCGAAGCCGTTTCAATCGAGAATTTACGCCTGAGAAGTATGCGCTATTCCTGTCGCAATTGGAAGAGCGGTCCGGGGCGCCCGTTGAATTTCGCGTGGCTGAGACGCCGATTTTCGTGGACCGGGTGCTGTTGGATGACATGGCGCGGGCGGGCGCGGAGCTGGCTTGCACCCTGATTCGTGACGCGGATTATCTGGCCGCGGCGCGGAAGGCGATTCCGGCGGGCTACTGCGTGGCAGGGGAGACGGCGCGGCCGCATTTTCTGACCGCCGATTTCGCGCTGGTACGAAACGGAGCGGGTGGGCTGGAGCCGCGGCTGGTGGAGATTCAGGCGTTTCCCTCTATATACGGATACCAGGCGGTGTTAAACGCGACTTACCGCAACGTGTTCGGGCTCGGCGCGGACCTGGGCTGCTACCTGGACGGACTGGATGAGCGCAGCTACTGGAGCTTGTTTGCCAGGACCGTGCTGGCAGGGCACGATCCGAAGCACGTTGCCCTGATCGAACTGGACCCAGAGCACCAGAAGACGCGGCCCGATTTCGAGATAACGGCGCGCAAGTTGGGTATCGCTGTAGTCGACATCCGGCAACTGGAAGGCGAGGGGAACAAACTCTACTACCGGGCAGGAACTGATTCCCGCAGGGGAACCGAAGCCAGAACGGCGATCCACCGGATCTACAACCGGGCCATCGTGGATGAGTTGATTTCACGGAATGTGCGGCTGCCCTTCGATCTCACGAAACGGTGGGACGTTGAATGGGCCGGACACCCAAACTGGTATTTCCTGATCAGCAAGTTTGCGCTGCCCTGGTTGACGCGGCGCGGCGGATTCGAACGGATTGTGCCCCCGGCGGTGTTCCTCGACGAGTTTCTGGAGGGCGATGGGCGGGCTGTGCTGGAGCGGGCCGGGTTGCGTATACCGCCAGCCGGCCCGGATACCACCTACACCGAACTGCTTCTCAAGCCGCTCTTTTCGTTTGCCGGCAAGGGGATCCAGTTCGACCCAACGCACGCAGAGTTGGAGGCAATTCCGCGCGCGGAGCGCCGCGGATACCTGCTGCAGCAGCGGATGCGCTTTGAGCCCACGATCGACACTCCGCAGGGAATGACGCAGGCGGAGATCCGGATCATGTATCTGTGGGCGGATCGGGAGACGCTCAGGGCCGCCCTGCCCCTGGTGCGGCTCGGACGGGGAAAGATGATGGGAGTGGATCACAATCGCAACCAGGAGTGGGTGGGAGCTTCGGCGGCTTTCTTCCGGGGCAGGGAAAAGGCCTGAAGGCGGGCGATAAGGACACCGCCGGGCCGGGAGTGAACTGCATGTTGGTTACCTTCCTACACTATCGGGCTCTGGCCTCGCCGCTGGAAGTCCGATACAGTGTTATTGCATTTCTCAGATTCCCCGGGTCGGACAAGGGGTTCCCACTTTTATGCAAGAAGCCGCAAAGCCAGGCCTGACGGTCGTGTCAGGGCATCGGGCATCGCCTGATTCCGGGCGAGAGGTGAGGTGTGCCGTCCGGTTTCCCGTGAGCCTGCCGGTCGTGATTCAGGCCGGGAGCCGCGAACATCGCGCGCAGACCAGGAATGTGTCGGCGAGCGGGGTGTTATTCGAGATGCAGACCGTGCTTAAGGTTGGCGATTCGATTGAATTTAACCTGCGCATGCCCGGCCCGGTGCTGGGAACTCCGCATGATGTGCTGGTGGATTGCCGCGGACGTGTGGTACGCTGCTCCAAGAGACAAGCCCAGACCCAGATTGCTGCCACGATTGACGATTATCAATTCGTGGAGCAGTAGTCTTTGTTTGTGCTTGCCGAACGCCTATGGACTTTCTAGAAGACTCCCCCGAAGTGGAAGTAATTGATCCGGCTGCCAAGCCTGGCACGATCCGCATCATACTCGCCGACTCGCAGGCCATCTACCGCGTCGGAATTCGAAAGATATTTGCGCTTGAAGATGATATTCGAGTGGTGGCGCAGGCAGATTCGCTTGAGAACCTCAAGGCTGCGATCGAGCGCTTCCCCACCGACGTCGTATTGCTGGAGGGTGCTCTTCTATCGAGCTCTCCCACGGTTATCGCCGACCTTCTGCGAATTGCTCCCGAGGTAAAGCTGATCGTCCAGGCAGTTTCGGCGGATGAGAGCCACACGGTGGAACTGTACCGTCGGGGCGTGAGGGGAATTATTTCGCGGTCTATCTCGCCGGACCTGCTGGTGCGTTGCGTACGGCGCATCGCGGCGGGTGAAACCTGGATCGACAACCAGAGCGTCAACTGGGTAATCGAGGCGTACCGGGCGCAGGCGGCGGCATTGGTGAGCCCGCGGACGCAGCCCAGGCTATCGCCCAAAGAGATGGCGATCATCACGTGCATCACGCAGGGCAAGCGCAACAAGGAGATCGCCTTCCAACTGGGTACCACGGAACAGGTGATCAAGAACTACCTGCGCAAGATCTACGACAAGCTGGGAGTCAGCGACCGCCTTGAGCTTGCGCTCTATTGCCTGCACAACAAGATCATCCAGTCGGACGCCGACGAGGAATTGATCGCTCAGCGGGTCGTGCGGCGTTAATCCAAATCTTTAATTGATCGTCGGCTTTGGCGCCCGGAGGCAGCACTCGGGCGGCAGGGCCTTTCCTGTGCGCCATCGCAGGACACGGCCGTGGCAGCGTCGCCGCAGCGGAGACGCGCCTTTTCGAGCAGCCAGATCAGCTTGCCTAACTCAGACTTATTCAGATGCCCGAGCAATTCCATGGGAAAACGGGCAACTGTTTCGTCCATCTCTTCGAGAAGGGCAAGTCCGGATTCGGAGATTTGCGTCAACAGTACGCGCTTGTCCTTTTTTTCGCGCTGCTGGCGAATGTACCGGAGGGCCCTGAGGCGGGCGAGAAGGCGTGTGATGTCTGGCTCCGCCGTGATCATGCGCGCGCCGATCGCAGAGCAGGCGAGTCCTTCGGGTTGGGCTCCGCGGAGGATGCGCAGGACGTTGTACTGTGTGGCGGTGATGCCCCAGCGCCGGGTGGCTCGCTGCATGGCTCGCTGCAGGCAGTCGGTCGTGCGGAGAAGATTGAGAAGCGCCTCCTCGGCCGGGCTGGAGAAAGGCCGCTGCTGAGCGATCTCGGATTTCAGATTGGGCAAGAAGCGCTCCGGGTCTTCTAAACGAAGTTCGTGGTCCGCTGTTTTAGGGTGTCAGAAACTCTCTGGTTCAGACGCCCAGGCGAATCGGGAATCGCTTCCGGATTGGGTTGCGATTCCTTCTCCGCCGGGGCCTGCGAGCGGCGTGCCGCGGCATGTGGTGCTATTGCTTCGCAACGTCCATGTCGATGGTCAGCTTGACCTCGTCGCTGACCATGCCGTTCGGCGTCTTGGCGCCGACTCCGAAGTCCTTGCGGTTGAGCGTGACCGAGGCAGTGTAGCCGGCGTGGGGTTTATGGTCCATGCCGTTTACCGGGCCGCTGGGACCTTCAACATCCAGCTCGACCGGCTTGGTGACACCGTGAAGCGTGAGATTGCCGCTTACCTTCAGGTTGGTGCCAGACCCACTGACGCTGGTGCTGGTGAAGGTGGCTGTGGGGAACTGGGCCGCGTCGAAGTAATTCGGACTCTTGAGGTCGTTGTCACGCATGGAGACGCCGGTGTCGACGCTGCTGACGTCAATCGTGACGGAGACGGACGACTTTGTAATGTCGGCTTCGTTGAGAGTGATGGCCCCCTTGACGCCGTGGAAGTGCCCGCGGACATTGGACAGGCTCATGTGCTTGACCGTGAAATCCACTTCGCTGTGGTTGGAATCGATGTTCCAGGTAGAAGTTTGCGCCGCTGCGGGAAGCGCGAGGGCCAACGCCCCAAGGGCAATAGCAAAACGGATCATTGTGGGTTCCTTTCGGTTCCGGCCGAATGGGCTCGGAGCGGGTAACGCGCGAAGATTGCGCCGTGCAGGGAATTCCGGAGCGGGAAAGCGCCGGGCGCGGTTGCGCGCATTCAGGATGCCAGATGCGTATTACTTGTTGCAACAGCTTTCTCTTTCGCGGGTGCAAAATTCGTGATAGAAAAAGGGCAGAAACAGACGACAGAATTGCGGCTGACGAGGTCTTCTTAGACGGAGATTAAGTCGAAGTAATCCCCGTCGGTAATGTGGGCATATTACCTACTTTCAGATACTTCTGTTAGCACGAACGGGTGATTGCCGGGCCAGATACGCGTCCCTATGATCAAGCCACATCAACGTAGTCACATGGCCGCGCTGGGTGTGATAGCGGCAGGGGGTCGGGCCGAAGCGCAGGGGGAATCCGGTGGGGGCTGCGGAAGCGGCCGCGCCGAATTGAAACGCGCCACAGGTCACAGACAGAATTCAAGGAAGATTTGGAACCGCGCCGTTATGCACGGCCGACGGACGGCTTTCCATGAAGAGCAAGGGAGTGCGTTGTGAGATCGCTGCGCGTTGAAAATTTCCCCGGGCAGGGCCATCAGATATCTGACTCAAATTCGGTTGGCGATCGCGACGTGCTGGCCGAGAAGGCGTTCACACGGATGATCGCCATCGAGCGGAAGCGGAGCGAGCGGTCGAAGGAACCGTTCCTGCTGATGCTTGTTGAAGTGGGCAGCGACCCGGAATCTCAGGAAAATCAGAGGGTGCTGGAGAGCATGCTTGCGGTGCTGCGAGGGTCGAGCCGCGAGACGGATATCCTCGGCTGGTACAAGGACCGGGCGGTCATCGGGGTCGTGTTCACCGGCCTGATCGTGACGGACAAGAGCCTTATCCTCACTACCATCCTGACTCGCGTGAGCAGCGTCCTGCGCCATGAGCTTACGTTCGACCAGTTCAACCGCGTGAGTCTGTCATTCCATTTCTTCCCGGACGACTGGGACCATTCCAGCGGGCAGGGACCCACGAATGTCGCGTTGTATCCCGACCTTGTGAATCCCGGCAGCCGCAGGCGCGGACTTCTGCACTTCAAGCGCGCAATCGACATGGCGTGCAGCGCCGTGGGGCTCGTCGTGATTGCCCCGCTTCTTCTGGCCATCGCGATTGCAATCAAGCTCACGTCGAACGGGCCGGTATTTTTCCGGCAGGAGCGCGTGGGCCAGTACGGAAAGCTTTTCAAGGTTTACAAATTCCGCTCGATGTACACCAACAACGATCACAGCGTCCACAAGGACTACGTGATGCAGCTGATCGCAAACCAGGCAAAACGAAATGGCGCAAGCGCCAAGAGCGAAGGCGTATATAAACTGACGAACGACAGCCGCATTACGCCCCTGGGCCGGCTTCTGCGCAGGACGAGCTTCGACGAATTGCCTCAGATTCTTAATGTGCTCAAAGGCGAGATGTCGCTGGTCGGTCCGCGCCCGGCGATTCCCTACGAGCTGGCTGCCTATCAAACGTGGCATCGCCGCCGCATTCTCGATGCCAAGCCCGGAATCACGGGGCTGTGGCAAGTGACGGGCCGCAGCCTGGTGAGATTCGACGACATGGTGCGGCTGGACCTGCGCTATGCGACGTCGTGGTCACTGTGGCTTGACCTGCTGATTCTTCTGCGGACTCCCATGGCCGTGATCAAAGGCGCGGGCGCGTACTAGGCGTCCTGGCCATGCGCGCCCAGTTCAATTCGCCCTTGTCTGGCGCGCAGGGAATTCATATGGATATTAGCTTCCGTGCCGGCGCGGCATATACTGCCGATGCGAATCCTCTTGAGAACGGTGGAAATAAGTGAACTTCGGAGTGATCGGCTACGGGTATTGGGGCCCGAACGTGGTGAGGAACCTCGCAATGCTGGAGGGTTCGCAGGTCATCATGATTGCGGACCTGGATGCGGGCGCCCGTCAGCGCGCACAACGCGCCTACCCGTCGATTCATGTAACAGCCGACCCGAAAGAAGTTCTCGCTTCCACCCGGATTGACGCCGTCGCGGTGATCTCCCCGGTGTGGACACACTATGACCTTGCGAAGGCGGCACTCGAGAACGGAAAGCATGTATTCGTCGAGAAGCCCTTTACGAGCACCTCTGCGCAGGGCGAGGAACTGGTGGAGCTGGCCGAGCGCCGCAAGCTAAAGATCATGGTGGATCACACCTTCCTGTTCACCGGAGCTGTCAGGAAGATCAGCCAGTTGATTGAGGAAGACCAGCTTGGAAAGCTGTATTACTACGACTCCACGCGCGTGAACCTGGGGCTGTTGCAACACGACGTGAACGTGCTTTGGGACCTTGCCCCGCATGACCTCTCGATCATGGACTACCTCATCAAGGAGAATCCTGAGGCGGTGGTGGCGACAGGCGAGAAACACTTGAACGACTATGAGGACGTTGCCTACATGACGCTGTACTTCCCGGGCAAGACCATCGCGCACATCAATGTGAACTGGCTCTCGCCGGTGAAGGTGCGGATGACCCTGATCGGCGGGGAAAAGCGGATGGTGGTGTGGAACGACCTGGTGGCCGATGAAAAGGTAAGGGTGTACGACCGCGGCGTGAAGACCACCACGCAGGAAGGCGTGTACAAACTGCTGGTGAACTACCGGTCAGGAGACATGCACGCGCCGCGGATCGAACAGGTGGAAGCTCTTCAGCTTGAAATGAATTATTTCGTCGAGTGCATCACGACGGGCAAAGACCCGTTCAACGACGGCCGCGCCGGCCTCAGGATTGTGAAGATGCTGGAGGCTGCGAGCGAATCCCTTCGCCAGAGAGGAGCTCTGATCAAGCTATGAACTCCTATCAATGCATCGCGGACGACGTGCGCCTGGGCAAAGACGTCAAGCTGGGAAAGTTCATCAACCTCTACGGCTGCACAATCGGCGACGGCACGAAGATCGGCGCATTTGTCGAGATCCAGAAGAACGCAACGGTTGGCAGCAACTGCAAGATTTCGAGCCACTCGTTCATCTGCGAAGGCGTCGAGATCGAGGACAACGTCTTCATCGGGCACGGCGTGAAGTTCATCAACGACAGCTACCCGCGAGCGACGAATGCGGACGGCAGCCTCCAAACCGAGGCCGACTGGAAGGTTGAGCGGACGCGGATCTCGAAGGGAGCTTCGATCGGATCGGGCGCGACGATACTGGCCAACGTTACGGTGGGCGAGGGCGCAATGATTGGGGCAGGAAGCGTCGTGACGAGGGATGTTCCGCCGCACTCGGTCGTGGCTGGAAACCCCGCGCGGGTAATGCGGATGATCGAGCAGCCGGCTGCGGTGACAGAACGGGCCCCGATTCCGTTTCTCGACCTTGTAACGCCTCACGTGCAATTGGAGCAGGAGCTGGTGAGCGCGTTTCGAAACTGCCTGCGCTCTGCGACCTTTGTTGGCGGGTCGCCTGTTGCGGAGTTCGAGAAGGCGTTTGCGGAGTTCTGCCATACGGATCACGCGGTCGCCGTGAACAGCGGCACGGATGCACTGCGGTTTGCGCTGATGGCATGTGGTGTCGGGCAGGGCGACGTTGTCGTGACGGTGCCTAACACGTTCATCGCGACGACGGAGGCGATTTCGCAGGCTGGAGCGCTTCCGGAGTTCGTGGATGTGGACGAGCGCACGTACAACATGTCGGCGCGGGCGCTGGAGACATACTTGCGGACCCAGTGCACGCGCGATGGCTCCGGCAGGGTGACAAGCCTGCGCAGCGGAAGGCCGGTGACGGCAGTGGTGCCTGTGCACCTCTACGGTCAAATGGCCGACATGGACGCGGTCCTGCAACTCGCGGATGAGTTTGGACTGACCGTCGTGGAGGATGCCTGCCAGGCGCACGGCGCGGAGTATTTTTCGGCGCGGCGCAACGCGTGGATGCGCGCGGGGTCGATGGGGCGCGCAGCGGCGTTCAGCTTTTATCCGGGCAAGAATCTTGGCGCGCTTGGCGAAGGCGGCGCGGCCACGACGAACTACGCAGAAGTGGCGCGGCGTATGCGCCTGCTGCGCGACCACGGGCAGGCAAAGAAGTATCACCACGACATCGAGGGCTACAACGGCAGGCTCGATTCGATTCAATGCGCGTTTCTTGCGGCAAAGCTGCCGCACCTCGAAGAGTGGAATGCGCAAAGGCGCGAGCGCGCGGCGGAGTACAACCGCCTTCTCGCAGGCGAGCCGGGCCTGGTTCTGCCAACGGAGCCGGAGAACTCACGCGGGGTGTATCACCTCTACGTGCTTCGCGTGGCGGAACGCGATGCGCTGATCGGACATTTGAAAAAGGCGGAAATTGGAACGGGGATTCACTACCCGATCCCCCTTCACTTGCAGAAGGCCTATACGGGGATGGGGTACGGCGAAGGAGCGTTCCCGGTAACGGAGCGCGCGGCGCGGGAGATCGTATCGCTGCCGATGTTTCCGCAGCTTGCGTCGGCGCAGCAAAAACGCATTGCGGAGGAGGTCGGAATATTTCTCAGGGCCGCAGCTCCGCTGGAGACAACGCCGGCCAGGGCCTAAGAGATCGCATGACGGATTTGATACAACACGCCCCGGCCCCTCTGCCGACATACGTGCTCGTGACTCCAGCGCGCGATGAGGCGCAGTTGATCGAATCGACCATCCGGTCAGTTGCGGCGCAGACAGTGCGCCCTTTGAAGTGGGCGATCGTGAGCGACGGGTCAACCGACGGGACCGAAGAAATCGTAAGCCGCTATGCGGCGCAATACGCATGGATCGAGCTGGTACGCATGCCACAGCGCGCCGAACGGCACTTCGCCGGGAAGGTTTTTGCGTTCAATGCAGGTCTGGAGCGCATGCGCGGGCTCAACTATGAAGTGCTTGCAAGCCTGGACGCGGATATCACTTTTGAGCCCGATTACTTCGAATTCCTGCTCGGGAAACTGGCGCTCGACGAGAAGCTCGGCGTGGTGGGAACGCCATACCGGGATACGACGACCAACGCGATGTACGACTACCGCTTCGTGAGCGAGACGCACGTTTCGGGCGCCTGCCAGGTGTTCCGGCGCGCGTGCTTTGAAGAGATCGGGGGATATGTTCCGGCGAAGGGCGGCGCGATCGACTCGATCGCCACGCTGACCGCGCGCAGCAAGGGCTGGAAGACGCAGGTGTTTCACGAGAGGACGTCGCTTCACCATCGCGTGATGGGCACTGCGGAGAAGGGTTTGATTGAATCGCGCCTCATTCTGGGCAGAAGGGATTGGGCGATCGGCAACCATCCGCTGTGGGAGTTCTGCCGGGGCCTCTACCAGATGACGAGGCGGCCATATGTTGTGGGCGGCATGGCCATCGTTGCCGGATACGTCTGGGCGGCTGCAACCGGAGCGGAACGGCCCGTGCCTCGCGAACTGAGGGCGTTCCGGCGCAAGGAAGAGATGGAGCAACTGTCTAGGTTTTTCCGCGGCCGAACCGGGAAAGACGAGGGAGAGGGCAATGCGCGCCGGACGCAGGCGGCGCATTGACGAGGGTTAATTGAAGGCAGCGGCGCAGATGGAGATCGAAGGGCATTTCGTCAGGGACGCGGACGCGGTTGCGCTGCGGACGACGGCGGAACTGCGCGCGCCTGCCGCTGCACACACGCATCCTGAGCCGCGCACCACCCTGATTGTGAATGCCGACGACTGGGGCAAGCGGCCAGCTGCAACGAATCGCATTTTCGACTGCATTCGAATCGGCGCAGTATCTTCCACAAGCGCGATGGTCTTCATGGAGGACTCGGAGCGCTCGGCGGAACTTGCGCGTGAGCACACGGTGGATGCCGGACTGCATCTGAACCTGACTTCGAAGTTTTCCGCGCCGGGCGTTCCAGCACGGCTCATGGAACTGCAGCAGAAGATTGCGCGCGTGCTGCGGGAGCGGCGCGTTGCCCAGGCGCTGTTTCATCCTGCGTTGGCTTCCGCGTTCGAATACGTGGTGAAGGCGCAACTCGAAGAGTTTGAGCGCTTGTACGGTGCGGTCCCGAATCGCGTGGATGGGCACCACCACATGCATTTGTGCGCCAATGTGCAGTGGCAGAGGCTATTGCCCAAGGGGATCATGGCGCGCCGCAACTTCACTTTCAGCAGGGGCGAAAAAGGCGCGTTCAACCTGATTTACCGCGGCGTGCAGGACCGGATGCTTGCGTGGCGCCATCCCATCACGGATTACTTTTTCGACCTGGCGCCGCTCGATCGCGAACGGCTTGTGAAGGTGCTGGAGATCGCGCGCGGAGCGAACGTTGAGGTGGAGACGCATCCGGAGAGGCCTGCGGAATACGAATTTCTGATGCGAGGCGACCTGCAGCGCCTGGGATTCGATGTGACAGTGCTGCGAGGATACCGGCTGCGATCCGCGACGGCCAGAATGGCGAGCGCGCCCACGCTGGAGCAAAGCTCGAAGGAGCGACCGATCAGCGTAGCCACCCGCGAGCAGCCGCGCGAGCGTTTGCCGCACATCAGCGTCTGCATCTGCACCTACAAGCGGCCGATGCCGCTCAAGCGTCTGCTCACGGATCTGAATCGCCAGAGCACCGGAGGGCTGTTCACTTTTTCAGTTGTGGTAGCGGATAACGACGAGCAGCGCTCGGCCGAAGCTGTGGTCGCTGAGTCCGCGTCCTCGCTCGAAATCCAGGTGAAGTATTGCTCGGAGCCGCAACGAGGCATTGCGCGCGCGCGGAACAAGGTGATCGAGAACGCTGAGGGAGATTTCGTCGCGCTGATCGACGACGACGAGTTTCCCTCGCAGGATTGGCTTCTGCAGCTCTTCAACGCGCGGCGCCGCTACGAAGTAGATGGAGTGCTCGGCCCGGTGAAAAGGTTTTTCGATGAGGAACCGCCGCGATGGCTCAAGAAGAGCCGGCTCTACGACCGGCCGGTCAATCCGACCGGAATTGAGGTGGCATGGCGCAGCGCGCGCACTGGGAATGTGTTGCTGAAGCGCGATCTTTTTGCCGGCGACAAGACGCCGTTTCGCACTGAGTTCAAGGCAGGCGAGGACCAGGATTTTTTCCGGCGAAAGATCGAAGAAGGCCGTTCGTTCGTCTGGTCCGCGGAAGCTGTGGCGCACGAGGTGCTGCCGCCTGCGCGCTGGAAGCGCTCGTATTTCATACGCAAATCGCTGCTGCACGGGGCCTACGGCGCGTTGCAGCCGGATTGCGGCGCGGTGAGCATCGCGAAATCGGTGATTGCAGTGCCGGTTTACACGATCGGCTTGCCGTTTGCGCTGCTTGGCGGCCAGCACCGCTTTATGACGCTGCTGGTGAAGCTCTGCGATCACGTCGGCAAGCTGCTGTACCTGATGCGCATCGACCCGATTCGCGAAGAGTACGTGAGCGACTGAGAAAGGGAACTGGAGGAAGCAAGAAGTGGGTGGAGTAATCAATTCCGCGGAGCAGGCCGGCATCCCGGTGCGCGCAGATAGGACAAACCGGATGCATGTAGCCGGCGATGAGATCAGGGTCGACGGCGGCAGAGTGCGCATCGGCAAACTCGATGCCGACATGTACCGTTTTCTGCGCGACCCGCAAGCCGTGATCGAGACTCTGCGGAAATCGCCCGACCGGCCCGACCTCTTCACGTTTGTGCAGAAGGTGAATGACACGACACCCAGGTACAACTACCCGCACGAGACGGCGAACTTTGCGGCGATTCCCGTCTCTACCTACGAGAACTGGTTTGAGAAGCAGATAACGAGCGTGCCAAGAAACCGCGTGAGGCAGGCGACCAAGCGAGGCGCGGTGCTGCGCGAGGTTCCTTTTGGCGAGGAACTGGTGCGGGGAATCTGGGAGATTTACAACGAGACTCCGATCCGGCAGGGCCGGCCCTACCCGCATTACGGCCAGAGCCTTGAGTCGGTGTACCGAGAAGAGTCCACTTACCTTGACTGCAGCGTCTTTGTGGGCGCCTACATGGGCGACGAACTGATCGGTTTCATCAAGTTGGTCTGGGATGACGATAAAGTCCAGGCCGGGTTGATGAACATCCTGTCGAAGATGAAGCATCGCGACAAGGCCCCGACCAACGCGCTTGTCGGCGAAGGCGTGCGGGCGTGTGCCGCGCGTGGAATCGCCAACCTCACCTATGGACCGTTCGCGTTTGCGAACCGCGAGCGGGATAGTCTGACAGAATTTAAAGAGAACAACGGCTTCAAGCGAGTGGAAGTGCCAAGGTACTACGTGCCGCTTACGGTGTGGGGAGCCGCGGCGCTTAAGCTCGGATTGCACCATAGGTTTGTAGACCGGCTGCCCGAAGGAGTGGGCCACAAACTTAGGGATCTTCGCGCACGGTGGTATAAGCGGCGGAACTCGCCTGCCAAAAAGGAATCGCACAAAAGCTGAGATCATGCCAGGACTTGCAGGGATCATTACAAGGAAGCCCAGGGAACAGGCCGCGGAGGAGTTGGCGCGGATGGTCGCTTCAATGCGCCACGAGTCGTTCTACGTCACGGGGACGTGGACCGACGAGGGCATGGGCGTCTATGTGGGATGGGCCGAACTGGAGGATCCACGGCGGTGTGCGATGCCGCTGCGCAATGAGCGTGGCGACAAATTGCTCGTGTTTTCCGGAGAGGAATTTCCGGAGCCGGGGCTGGCGCAGGATCTTTGCGCACGCGGGCACACAGTGTGCCGCAGCAGCAACGGGCATCTCGTGCATCTTGCCGAAGAGGATGAGAATTTTCCCGCTGATTTGAACGGCCAGTTTCACGGCCTGCTGCTGGACCGCAACAGCGGCGAGGTCACGCTCTTCAATGATCGCTTCGCTGCGCGCCGGCTCTATTATCACGAAGCGAATGATGGGTTCTATTTTGCCGCCGAGGCAAAGGCCCTACTTGCTGTGAAGCCGGAACTGCGTGCGATCGACGAACGCGGCTTGGGCGAGTTTGTAACCTGCGGTTGCGTGCTGGAGGATCGATCGCTGTTCAATGGAATCGGCATTTTGCCGTGGGCGGCGAAGTGGACTTTCCGCAATAGGGAACTGAAATCGAAGGGCCATTACTTCACGGCAAAAGAGTGGGAAGAGCAGGGAGAATTGCCCCCCGGCGACTACCACGAGCAACTGCGCGGCGCGATCGCGAGCAACCTGCCACGGTATTTTCAAGACGCGGAACGGATAGGCATTTCGCTGACCGGAGGCCTGGACACGCGCATCATCATGTCGCGGCACAAGGCCGATCCCGGGACGCTGCCCTGTTACACATTTGGCGGGACGTTCCGTGAGAGCCGCGACGTGCGCATCGCGCGGCGCGTGGCGCAGGCCTGCGGGCAGCCGCACCAGGTGATTCCGATTGCAGACGAATTCCTTCAACAGTTTCCGCGCCTCGCGGAGCGCACCGTGTACCTGAGCGATGGCTACGCGGAGGTGGACTGCGCGCCGAACCTGTATGCGAACCGGATCGCGCGGGAGATCGCTCCGATTCGTATGACCGGGAACTATGGCGATGAGGTGCTGCGGCACAGAATTGGGTTTCGTCCGTCTGTGCCTTCGGATGGAATTTTCAACGCGGATTTTCAACCGCGGCTTCACGCGGCGGCGGAGACATGCGCGCGCTCGCTTGACGGACTATCGCCGACGCAGGCAGCCACGCGGCAAGTCTCCTGGGTGTTTCACGGACTCGGGGCGCTTGAGTCGTCGCAGGTGGGGATGCGCACGCCGTATCTTGACAATGCAGTGGTCAGGACCGCCTATCGGGCTCCGACCCACACCTTGGTGACCAACGACGTGCGCGTGCAGATCATTCGCGATGGCGACCCGGAGCTCGCGAAGATTCGAACCGACCTCGGTTTTGCCGGAAGGGGCGGTCAAGTCGCAACCGCGGTGAGCCACTTCTTCTGTCGCGCCACCATGCGCGCAGAGTATGCCTGCGAGCACGGAAATCCGCAGTGGGTCGCGCAGATCGACAGGGGATTTCTGGGGAGGAGACTCGAGAAGACGTTCATGGGAATCCACAAATTCACTCATTTCGCGCTGTGGTACCGCGAGGCTCTGGCCGGATATGTGCGCGAGATGCTGCTGGATCCCAGAACCTTGCACCGGCCTTACCTGAATGCGCGTGAAGTCGAGAGCATGGTTGAGAGTCACCTTTCCGGCAGAGCCAATTACGCGCCCACGATCACAAAGTTGATCACTCTCGAGCACCTTCACCGGTTGTTGATTGACGCACAATGAGCATTATCGCCACAGCCGTTATCCTTGCCTTCATTGTGCTGTTGTTCCGGCTCGCCCGGGATGAATCGCGCGCGTCATGGGCACTGTGGATACCCATTCTGTGGTTCGGGATCATTTGCTCGCGGCCCATATCGAACTGGATTCATCCCGACCAGGGCACCGATTACATGGATCGGTTTACCGAAGGCAGCCCGCTTGATGCGACGATTTACGGCTTCCTGATTCTTGCTGCACTGCTGGTCCTGAACCGCCGCGCGGATCGCGTGAAGAGCTTTCTGCAGGCGAACCTGCCCATCGTGCTGTTCTTTGCCTACTGCGCCGTCAGCGTTGTGTGGTCTGACGATCCCATGGTCGCTACCAAGCGGCTTGTTAAGGCGATTGGGGACTTTGGGATGGTGCTCGTAGTGCTTTCCGACGCGGACAGCGAGACCGCGGTAAAACGGATGTACACATACACCGGATTCGTGCTGCTGCCGATGTCGGTGTTGCTCATTTTGTTCTTCCCCTCGCTGGGCACCAGCTATAACGTCTCGGACCACGTGACGATGTACACCGGCGTGGCCACGTTCAAAAACCTGCTCGGGGTGATGTGCATGGCTTGCGGCCTCGGCGCGCTGTGGTCGCTGATTTCGGCATGGCAGGACCGTGAGATGCCCAATCGCAAACGGCATTTGGTTGCTTATGGAATCACGGTTCTGCTGGCGCTTGGGCTTCTGGTGCGCTCGGATTCGATGACGTCGTTCTCGTCGTTTGCATTGGCCGGAATGGTGATGGCAGTATCCGCGACGCCGCTGGCAAAGCGGCGGCCGGGCGTGTTGCTTGCTGCGGTGTTGTTCGCGGTGGGGATAGCAGGGTTTGCGCTCTTCATGGATTCGGGCGGCAGCCTGCTCGAGAATATCGGGCGCAACCCGACGTTGACGGGCCGAACCATGATCTGGAGAGCGGTGCTCGCGCAGCACATCAACCCGTTGATCGGCGCGGGCTTCGAGAGCTTCTGGATGGGCGACCGCATGCAGTCGGTGTGGTCCATGAGCCAGGTCGGTATCCAACAGGCGCACGACGGGTACCTCGAGCTCTACCTGAACCTCGGATGGATCGGCATTGCGCTGCTGGGGCTGATGATCGTGACTGGATATCGCAACGGTTTTCTGCTCTACATGCGCGACCCCACGGCAGGCCGCCTGCGGATTGCGGTGTTGACCGCGGCCGTGGTCTTCGGGTTCACAGAGGCTGGATATCGAATGATGAGCCCGGATTGGACCGGATTTCTGGTCGCTGTCACCGCGCTTCCATGGGCGTTGGCGGGAAAAACACAAGTCGATGTTTCATTCGTGCGGCTTCGACCGAAGGCGCAATCCGAGATGCGCATCTTGCAGTGATCCACGCGCGTTAGAAGCGCTTCGGCTGATCGACCAATGCTTGATGCGATACGACACGAGGGCTAGGCGATGTACGAACCGGAACTCAACAATGCGAGGGAGTCGATCGAGACTCTTCCCGAGGACGTGCGGGAGCGCTTTGCAGAGTTCAGGAGCCAGGTAGAGGCGCGCACAACTCTGCCGTGGGGAGAACACTGCACTGAGTGCGTCTGGCCGGTTTGCTACTCGACATGCGCGCTGTACGAGCGCCGCGCAGATGGAGGATGCCGGCAGTTTGCCGGAGACGCGGTTCGCATCGATCATCGCGACGGACTGAACCCCTACATTCTCAAGGTGAAATTCAAGCAGTGGGCGAAGTTCTGGAGCGTTGGCTCACTCAAACTGAAGCCGCTGGATCGTGCGGACAGGACGGAGCGCATCCATATTGCGGTGGGCGCAATTGCGCGCGCCACGCCCCTGCCGGCAGGCCCAAAGGCGCGAGTTCTCGGCAAGATCAACTACCGCAGGCGCGTGACGCTGGCATCGGCGGGGCCCGCTGAAGTGCCGCCGGACTGTTTTGTGCTGGAGTGCTTCAACCCCAATGCCCGCGCTGTGTCGTTAACGCTCGTGGTCCGGAACAAGGACCGAGATGTGATCCGTAGATTCGAAGAATCCATCGCGATCACCCAGGGTTACACGCGAGCGCGAGTGGGTTTTGCGGCCATCGCCGCCGCGGTGGACACGACGCACCCGTTCGAAGTGGAACTTATTCCCAATGGATGCGAAAACACCACGCTCTATTTCGGTCTGATGGATTTCGTGAAAGAGCGCAGCGGGGCCGCGGCAACGACTGCCGCGAAAGCGCCGGGTGGCGCCGGCGCGCGGACGCTTAAATGCATTGTGTGGGATCTGGACAACACGCTGTGGGACGGCGTGCTGATCGAGGATGGAGAAAAAGGTGTGCGGCTGCGGCAGGGCGTAGTCGACGTGATCAAGGCGACCGACGAGCGCGGAATTTTGCATTCGATTGCCAGCAAGAACAATCACGACGAAGCCATGCGGTTGCTGAAAAAACTTGGAATTGAGGAGTATTTCCTGTTTCCGCAGATTTCGTGGACTCCGAAGAGCGAGTCCATTCGCCGGATTGCGCAGCAACTGAACATCGGGATCGACGCGATGGCGTTTGTTGACGACCAGGCCTTTGAGAGATCGGAGGTGCAGACTGCGCTGCCTGAGATCATCGTCATTGACGCAGCGGAATGCGAATCGTTGCCGCAGCGCGCCGAGTGCCAGGGAAATGTGACCGCCGAGAGCCGCAACCGAAGGCAGATGTATCGCGAGCAGGAGCAGCGAGAAACCGCGCAGAACAGATACACGGGCGACTATCTTGGCTTTCTGCGTTCATGCGGAATCGAAGCAAGTATCCGGCCGCTTGAGGAAGAGAACCTTCGCCGCGTCTACGAGCTGGCGCAGCGTACCAACCAGATGAATTTTTCAGGGAATCGCTACCATGAGTCGGAGTTGCGGGACTTGATGCGATCGGCAGTCCTCAAGGGCTTCGTGGTGCAGTGCCGGGACAGGTTTGGCGACTACGGAATCGTGGGCTTTGCGGTGGTGGAAACGCTGCGTCCGTGCCTTGTCGACCTCATGTTCAGCTGCCGCGTGCAGGCCAAGCGCGTGGAACACGCAGTGCTCACCTTTCTGCTTCACCGGTTCGCCATGAACGGAGCGAGAGACTTCTTTGCGAAGTACCGGCGGACAGAGAGAAACGCTCCGTCGGGCAAAGTTTTCGCTGAGATGGGATTCGAGCAGGTGGAAGAACGGGACGGCGTGCAGTCGCTCGTGTTCCGGTGCGGTCAGGCCATCCCCGACGACGGAATTGTGACAGTGTTGAGCGAACTGGAGGCCGCCGCAAATGCCTGATGCCGGCCTGCTCACGCGAGTTCGCAATCGCATTCTGCGCGAGACCGGTTACCGGTATCACCGGCGCCTGGTTCGTCTGGAATTTGAGCAGCCGGTTGTGTCGTTCACGTTCGACGATTTTCCGCGCACGGCCCTGTATGAAGGAGGAGCCATCCTTAAGCGGCACGGCGCCGCCGGCACCTATTATGCGTGCGCGGGACTGATGGGCAAGATGGATGCGGCGGGCGAAATGTTTACAAGGCGGGACCTCGAGTACCTGATCGCGCAGGGGCACGAACTCGGATGCCACACCTACGGGCATCATGACGCAATGCTGACGATGCCGGCCACATTCGAGAGGTCGATCATCGCCAACCGGGCGGCGCTCTCGGCTCTCTGCCCGCAAACGCCGATTCGCGCGTTCTCGTACCCAAAGGCAGAACCTCATGCGGGCGTGAAGCGAGTCGCGGCGCGCCACGCGGCCTGCTGCCGGGCAGGCGGCCAGACATTGAACAGCGGGATCGCGGACTTGAACTGCCTAAAGTCATTCTTTCTCGAACAGAGCCGGCACGATCCCGCGGCGATCCGTCAGGCGATTGAAATGAACCGCGACGCAAAGGGGTGGCTGATCTTTTCCACGCACGACGTAAGCGAGAACCCGTCGCCCTACGGCTGTACGCCTGGATTTTTCGAAATGGTCGTCAACTATGCCGCACAATCGGCGCGCATCATCACCGTCGGAAAAGTGTGCGAGATGCTTTCTGCGGCGGCGCGGGCGGGCAAATCGTGACTAGCGCAGTGGGCTCTCTTGAAAAGATAGATCTCATATTTAAGGAGCAGGATTGAAGCCGTTCGACGCGAGTGGAGCTTTTGCGCCATCGGTTCCGCGTGGCGGAACCGCGCTGCGCAGCCTGGCAGTGCGTGGCGCCGGCATGAACATTTTCTCCGGCGCCATGGCGATGGCCATCCAGGTGATTGCCACAGTGGTGCTGGCGCGGCTCCTTACACCGCGCGATTTCGGCCTCATGGCGATGGTGACGACCTTCAGCCTTCTTCTCACCAACGCGAGCTCCAATGGATTCATCGACTCCGTCCTGCAGCGCAAGGAGATCACGCGGGAACTTGCGAGCAACCTGTTTTGGATGAACCTGGCAATCGCGGTAGCGCTCACGCTTCTCTTCATTGCGGCAGCGCCGCTGCTGGCCAGGTTCTACAGCGAGCCCACTGTTGCCATTGTCACCGTAGGAATGTCCGCGACGATACTGCTCGCGGTCGTTCCGGTGATGCACGCGACGCTGCTGCGCCGCGCGATGCGCTTTCCCGCGCTGGCGAAGAACGACCTCATCTCGCGCGCCGTCAGCGTGCTTGTCTCCATCACGTTCGGTGTCGCCGGATGGGGTGTCTGGGCCCTGGTCATGGGCCAGGTTGCGATGGCGCTGAGTGTGGCGATTGGGGTCTGGATACTTTGCCCGTGGGTTCCCTCGCCTCCAAGCCGCCGCGCACAGACTCGATCGACGCTGAAGTTCGCGGGTCATATCAGCGTTCGCTACAGCATCAACTACTTTGTACGCAACTCTGACAATCTGCTGGTCGGCTGGCGGTTCGGCGCAAATCCGCTGGGCTACTACAAGAAGGCATACGACCTGTTTGCGATGTCGATGACGCAGCTGGTCTCAAACAACGCCAATGTCGCGGTAACGGCATTGAGCAGGGTTCGCGAAGACCGGGAGCAATACCTTCGTTACTTGCTTGGCGCGATCGGAATGCTGGCCTTTATCGGCATGGGCCTGTCCGGCGATCTGACGCTGATCGGCAAGGATGTGATCCGTGTGCTGCTTGGGCCGAAATGGGGAGAGGCCGGATGGATCTTCACATTCTTTGCGCCGGCCATCGGCGTCATGATGGTGAGCGGCGTGCACGGATGGATTCATGTGTCGCTGGGGCACGCGGACCGCTGGCTGCGCTGGGGCATCTTTGAGTGGGTGGTTACCTGTTCGCTGTTTCTTGCCGGGCTGCCCCTCGGCCCGAAGGGAATCGCCATCGCGTGGAGCGTGTCATTCTGGATCCTGACCCTGCCGGCAATCTGGTATGCGGGCAAGCCGATCGGCTTCGGCGCAGGCCCCGTCATCCGGGCGATTTGGCGATACATCGCAGCGGCCCTGGTTGCGGGCGCGGCGGCGTACTGGCTCCTCGCGCACACCCGGTTTCTTGTCGATGCACAGGGCGCCGGTGGAGCCGCGCTGCGGATTGCGTGCGTTACGGTACTGTTCGGCACGATGTACGTAAGCTGGGTGGTGATTCTCCACGGCAGCCCGGCGCCGCTCCGCACGTTGGCAAAACTCATGCGGGAACTGCGCGGCCGCAAGCGCGGTTCGGCCTCGGCAGCTACCACCTCCGGGGGAGAGGCGGCGACATAGATGGAGTTGCAGTCCAGGAGCGGTTCTGATTTTCTGAGTACAAGGGGAAGTGTGGCGGTGGTCTGTGCATCGACTGCGGAGCGGCGCCGGAATAAGCAGCTATGAGAGTCTGCATGCTGGCCTACTCGTTTTACGACGCGGACAACCGTGTGCGGCGTTATGCCGAAGCGCTCGTGCGCCGCGGAGATCAAGTGGATGCGGTCGCTATCGGGCAGCCGGGCCAACCGGCCTTTGAAGTCATCGAGGGCGTTCGTCTGTTCCGGTTGCAGAGCCGGACGCGCGACGAAGGCGGTCCCTTCAGCTATCTCATCAAGCTCATTCTCTTCTTCATCAGGTCTGCGTGGTTCCTTACCTGGCGGCAATTCAAGCAGCCCTACGACGTGATTCACGTTCACAATCTGCCCGATTTCGAAGTGTTCGCGGCGCTCGTTCCACGCCTCATGGGCGCGCGCGTGATCCTCGACATGCACGAGATCACGCCGGAATTCTACGCGAGCAAATTTCACATCAGCGAGCGCTCTCTCGTGATCCGCACGCTCGCTCTGATCGAGAAGCTGTCGATTGCATTCGCGCATCACGTAATTGTGGTGAACCACATGGTCGCGGAGGCGGTATTGGGCCGCCGGTCCGTGCGGCCGCAGAAATGCACTACGATCATCAACTACCCCAATGCGCAGATGTTCTATCCCCGCGCTCGTGCGAAGGGCGCGGAACCGGAGACCGTGGGCGACTTCATCATGTGCTATCCGGGCACGCTCAACCGCCACCAGGGCGTCGATGTCGCGATTGAAGCAGTGGCCCTATTGCGCGACCGTGCGCCGGGGTTGAAGTTCCTCATCATCGGCGATGGCGCGGAGCGCGAAAGCCTCGAGCGCCTGATCGTGGAGCGCAGGCTGGAAGACCGCGTTACGCTCAAGGGAACCATCCCCCTGAACGACGTGGCGGAGACGATGGCGCGTATCGACCTGGGCGTTGTGCCCAAGCGCAAGGACGGATTCGGGGACATCGCATTCAGCACCAAGATCATGGAATTCCTGGCCATGGGTGTTCCCGTCGTCGCATCGAGGACTCGCATCGACGAGTACTACTTCAACGATCGCCTGCTCGAGTTCTTCGAATCGGGCAATGCGCGCGATCTCGCGGAGAAGATCCTGCACCTGATGGAGCAGCCGGATCGAAGAGCAGAGATGCGCCAGGCCGGACTCGAGTTCGTTACAGCGAATAACTGGAACGCGAAACAGGAAGAGTACTTCGAACTGCTCGATCGATTGACGGGAAAGGCACGGGCCGTCGCGGTGTGAAGCCGCGAAATGAAAGGACGGTATGAGACGCCGGACGGTGCGAGCAGTCATTGCGCTATTCATCCTGTCCGCTCTCTTCCCACTCGCGCTGCCATGCAACGCACAGGTCTGGAAGCCGTTTCTCCGCGAGAATCAGGCGATCGACTGGTCCGGCGCCGGCGCGGGACCGATTCCGGCGCGGCTTACGCGATGCGCTTCACTTACTCCAGCCGCGACGCTTGACCGCATCAACGCAGCGCTCTCATCGTGCCCGGGCGGGCAGACCGTTTACCTTCAGCCCGGAACTTACTCGATCACTGGAACGATCCACGTGCCGTCCAACGTGACGCTTCGCGGCGCCGGCGCGGACCAGACCATTTTGAACGCAACTGGTTCGGGCGACGCCGTAATCGCGCTCGGGGTCGGCGGCGTACCGTATCGGCCGCGCGTCATTCGTAACGGCGCGGCCGCCGGCTCGACGCAGATCGAACTGGTTTCCGCCGATGGCATTCACGCCGGCCAATACTTGGGCCTGGCGGAGCGCAACGATCCGGCTTACGTCACCTCGGCCGGCAGCGGAGGCAACTGCAACTGGTGCGACGGCGGATGGTCGAAGGATGGTTCCCTGGCAAGGGGCCAGATCGTCGCCGTGACGTCCGTGGCCGGCAATGTTGTCTCGTTTTCGCCGGCCCTCTATTCGCCGTACACGCACGATCCCGTGGCCGTTCCGTTCGACATGGCCGTGGATCACGCCGGCGTGGAAGACCTCCAGGTCCGGGCCAACAACACCGGATACGCCGCCAACTTCAGCATGGACATGTGCGCCCGGTGCTGGATCAGGGGCGTTGAGTCGAATTACGCCGACGGCGATCATTTCACGGTGTTCTGGGGATTTCACGACGAAGTGCGCGATAGCTATTTCTCCAATGCATTTCTGCATACGCCGGGCGCGCACGATTCGGACATCGACCTCGCGCTCAAGACCAGCGCAAGCCTCGTGGAGAACAACATCATCGAGCGCACGCATGAGTCCGTCATGCTCGAGTGGGGCGCGGCCGGCAACGTGATTGCCTACAACTACATGATGGGCGAGTTCGACAGCAATGCGCCCAACGTCGTAATTGGCGGCGTAGACTTCCACGGCGCGCATCCGCAGTTCAATCTGCTCGAAGGCAACGTTCTCACGGAGATCTACGCCGATTCCGTGTGGGGAAGCTCCAGCCAGACGACGGCCTTCCGTAATTGGGTTGTCGGGACGAACAAGGTGTGCACGCCGCTGCATGGGCGCGGAGCCGTGAGTTGCTCCGGACCCGACGGTCACTATGGCTTCCAGGCTGCGCGGGCCGTGCAGCTTTCGTACTTATCCACCCGCAATAACCTGATCGGCAACGTGGTGGGGAGTGCGCAGATGCAATCGTTGCGCGGCTACACGATGCCGGTGCCGCAGGCCGCCAGACTGGACTACCCGGCGAAGCGCACCTACGAGGCCGCGACGCCATTCTCGTTCGGATACGGCAGCGCCAACGATGACGGAACCGGCGACGGCTGCGGCGGCGGAAAACCTCCGTGCCACGCAGCGGGAAATTCGGCTACACAACTTCTCCATGGCAACTTCAACAACGTCACGACCGCGACGGAGTGGGCGCCCGGCGTGGCCCACTCGTTACCCCCATCGTTTTACCTGGCAGGAAAGCCGTCATGGTGGGCGCAGCATCCATTTCCGGCTATCGGACCAGACGTAACGGGAGGCAGCGGGCCGGGCGGATACAGTTACGGAAATCCTGCAGAATTCTGCTACCTGCGCGTGATGGGCGGATCGGATGGCGGCCCCGGAAGCCCGCTCACATTTAACGCGGATCGATGCTACGGATCGAGCTCATCCGGACCTGCGCGGCAAGCTGCTCCAGCACCCTGACTCCGGGCTGCCATTACCAGCGGAATTATCTGATTCCTGGATATTTATCCCCATTTGGACCTCAAGTTACTTTGTGGTTACCTAAGGGGGCAGTATTTCGCCATTCGTGGGATTCAGGTTCTGCCCTCAATTGCGTACGCTGCTCACGATGGCGATCGTGTCGTCAAATTGGCGAACAAACCGGCTTGCGGCTGTCTCCTTCGCGCTGCTGTGGAGCGCGGTCGCGCCTGTTCCGGGCCAGGCGCCGGCGTCCGATCAGAGTTCAGTTCCCGGCCAGAGTGTCGCGTCGACCTCCGTCAGGCAGGGCCAGGAGCCGCCAGATCCGAAACTCAAGCCCAATCCGATCGATGCCCTGCGCAAGTTCGAGCCGGCAGCCGATGAAGAGTACCGCCTGGGCCGCGGTGATCAAATCCAGATCGACTTCGCGGGGCGTCCGGAGCTGCAGGCGAAATTGGCCATCGGGCCCGATGGCCGCATCACTCTGCCGCTGGCCGGCGAAGTCATGCTGGTCGATGTAACGCGGCAGGAAGCTGCGCGCAAAATCGAGGCCGCCCTCGCGCCGTACTATTCGAACCTCAGCGCCATGGTTACGGTCACCAAGTACACCGCCAACCGCGTTCTCGTTCTCGGCGCGGTAGATCATCCGGGGCCGATGGAATTCGACGGCAGCCCCACTCTGCTTGAAGCAATCACGCGCGGCGGCCTGCCGCTGGTGGGGCCGCTCAAGCGCCCTCAGATTCCCGATGAATGCGCAATCTATCGGAACAACGACCAGGTGATGTGGGTTCAACTGCGGCAGCTCATCGATTCAGGCAATCCGCTGGCCGATCTTCGCCTTCGTCGCGGCGACGTCGTTTATGTTCCCGATCCCTCGGAGCGCTTCGTCTCTGTTCTGGGCGAAGTGAATCATCCAGGCCCCGTCGAGCTCGATGCCAAGGCCACTCTTCCCGGAGTGCTCTCCATGGCAGGAGGGATCACCGACAAGGCAGGTAGTAATCCTCACGTTCAGATCGTCGATCCGAAGACCGGGACTTCGCGTGTGATGAGTTTCAAAGACCTCATGAATCCGGCAAAATCGCTTGAGGTCAACCTCAAGCCCGGAGACATCATTTACGTCCCGGTGAGCGGATTCTATCGCGCAACGTACTTTCTTGAGCGCCTGAGTCCGCTTACAACGCTGGCGACACTGGCAGCAGTCAACGGTGCCCTATGAGCGCGCTGCGCCAGGAGCCGGGGTACGACGAGCTTCAGCATCGCCTTGCCGGGATGCAGATACCGCCCTCTGTGCAGCGGATGCCGGCCACTCATCCCAGCCAGGTGTTCTTTCACTTCGACATTCTGCGCAGCCTGCAGATGCACCGCAAAATGGCGGTCGGAATCTTTCTCTTCTTTCTGCTGCTGTCGGGCGGGTACATGGCAAAGCGGTGGAACAGTTACAAAGCGTCGGCGATCGTGTATGTGCAGCCTTCGCCGCCGCGCCTCATGGCCAATGGCCCCGCGCAGCAGTGGCCTTACGACGCGAATACGTACGAGTCCTACATCCAGCAGCAGATCCACGACGTTACCCGGCCCGATGTGCTGATCGCCGCGGTGAAGAGGATTCCCGGCTTTCAGGGACAAGGCGAGAGCGATCAGGCGGCCGCCGATCATCTGAACGGCAATCTCAAAGTCACGCGCGTCGGCAACGGATACCAGATATCGATTGAGGCCGCAGCCACCGATCCCGAAGGCGCGGCACTGGCGGCCAATTCCGTCGCCGGCGCCTACATTCAGAGCGCCACGCGCGAACTGCGCGCCGGCGATCCGCAGCGCATTCAGCTTCTGGGCGACGAGCGCGACCGCATCACGAAAGAGCTGGCCAGCGACCGCACCGAGCAGGAAGACCTGAACAAGAAACTGGGCGTAGCCAGCGTCGGAGCGGCAACGCCGGATCCGTACGACGACCAGATCGCCGCCGTTCGCGCCGAGCTCGTAAAAGCGCGCACCGCCCACGACGAAGCCGCGGCCACGCTCACTTCCCAGACCGGCTCCGGTCAGAATTCGGCTGCTCTCGATGCGGAAGCCGACGAACTTGTCGCGGCCGATCCTGGCCTGGGCAGCATGAAGATGGCGCTCAACAAGCGCCGCAGCGAACTTATCTCACAAATGGCCAACCTGACGCCGAATCATCCGGAGTACAAGCAGGACGCCGAAGAACTTTCCAAGATCAATACCTCGCTCGACACCATGAGCAAGGAATTACGCGCAAAGGCTGGGGCCGAGATCACGCAGCGGCTCAAAAACGCACTCGAGCGCACTTCTTCAGTAGAAGCAACGCTGAACGCGCAGCTGGCGCAGATGACATCGACCGCAGGCAGCGCAACGCCGCGCCTGCAGCGTGAGAGCGATTTGTCCGCCGACATCAATCGCCTGCAGAACCGCTTCGCCGTGGTCGACGAGCAGTACCGCAACCTCACCATGGAAAACAATGCCCCCGGCGCGGTGTACCTTTCGGCTGCCGCCTTGCCCCCGCTGCATGCCGCGCGCAAGACGGTCATGCGCAACGGCCTCATCGTGCTGATCGCCGGGCTCGTCTTCGCGCTGGGCGCAGCGCTCATTGCCCACAATCTTGACCCGAAGATATATATCGCCGCCGACGTCGAACGGGTGCTTGGATTCTCGCCCATGGCCCTGCTGCCGGATTTCTACGAAGTGGGCACCGGCGTCGCCGAAGAATACATGCTCCGCCTCGCCTCAGGTGTGGAACATGCGCACCAGCAGGGCGTGCTGAACAGCTGCATCTTTACCGGCGTGGCTCCCGGCGCGGGAGTCACCACGGTCTCAACGCGCGTCACCAACATGCTGCAGGCGATGGGGCGCGCGACTGTGCTGGTGGATGCGGTTGGGACGCCGCCACCGGCAAGGCCGCTTGAAGCGCTAACGCCGGGAAGCGAAATCATTCACTCTCCGCGCGGAAGCCGGTCCACCGCGCTGCTTCAGCAGATGACGCAGGAGGCAGGAGAGGACACGATCGTAGTCACCGACACTGCTCCGCTGCTTGTCTCCGGCGAAACAGAGTACCTGGCGCGGTTCGTCGATTCCGCGATCATCGTCGTTGAATCCGCTGTGACAACGAAGGCCCAATTGCGGGAAGTAGCGCGGACACTTCAGCGGCTAGAAGTATCCGCCGTGGGATTCGTATTGAACCGCATCTCCGTCGAAAACGCCAATCCGTCGTTCAAACAGTCGGTGCGGGCAGTCGAAAAGCATATTCGGAACCAGGCGCGGGCGTTCGACCGCGCGGCAGCCAGAAACGAGATGCCGGCGCTCTCTGAATCAGAGCCGGCCTCCCAGCGAAGCCGCGATACCGAATCCGCGCGGAGATCGCCGGATTCTGACCGTCTCTGGAACGCCGGTTCCGAGCCGATGACTGAACCTGCCTCCCGGGAATCGCGCCCGCAGGTGTCTCAACCCATAGCTTCGCCAAAGCGCGCGAGCTTCATCGATCCGGATCCGGAGCCCGCTCACGAAATCCCGGTTTCGGAAATCCCTGCGGAGCCGCCTGCGTTCGATACAAAACCTGAAGCGTCGTGGCCCGAACCTGTTCAGGCTCGCGTGCCAGCGTCAGGCTACGATCAGATGAGCGGCGAGCCTTCCCCGCAGTTTCACCAGCCATGGAACGAACCATCTGCGGCTGCCGCGCCCGCCCAGGCGGCGCCCTTTGATCCTGATGCAACGTGGCCGTTTGCGTCGGCGGCCGCGAACGAGGTGCAATCCGTCCGCACAGACACGCGAACGCCGCCTGCTGCCCCGAGGCCGGCTCGTGGACGCGAGGGTGTCCACGTCACCCCTGCCGATCCAATGCCATCGCCCATGTCGATGAGCGAAGAAGAATTGGTGGCGGCGCAGTGGGAGGTGTATCGCAGAGAAGCGAACCTTCATGCTGATCTGCCCTTCGTTCCCGCCACTGAGCAACGCGGCGACCCTTCGCCTGAATCCGCGCGGGAAACACGTGCCCCCCAGAAGTATTGGAGCCCGGACGAGGACGCCGTGGCGGCCATGAAGTCTGGCTCTTGGCCACAACTCGAACCGGACCATGTCGCCACTGCGGATGCGACGGCTTCGCGGTTCTCAGGTTATGCCGAACCGCAGAACACCGCCGCTCACGAACCGGCTCGCGCATTGCCCGTCTCTGCCGGAGAAGATCCCGCGCAGGAGTCCGACGGGTTGCCTTTCAGCGCCGCGTCACGCCTGGGCGGCCTGAGAAATCTGCTGGTTTCGCTCGGCGTCCAGAACCTTCACAAGGAAACCGAACAGCGGAAAGCCGACGCAATCACGGAAATCCGCGTCGCCGAGAGGCCAGTGTATGCCGTGCCTGACAGCCCTTCCGGCGATGAAACGCTGGTGGGGCCGCTTGCCGCAGTCACAGCTCGCCCGGAGCTGATTCCGCCGCGCCTGCCGGACCTGCCGGAGCGCGAAATTGCGGTACGGGAAAAGGAACCGCCACGCCCGGTGAAGTCGCCTCAAGTGAATCGGTGGGACTCGCCCGACGATGTCGAGACGCTGCCCTCGCGTCGCGGACAATACCGCAAGCGCCACTGAGTCCGCCCCATCCTCTCCACCCAGGCCATCACTTCGGCCTGACCAGTTCAATGCGATCTCGCGTTCGCACCCACGTGTTGCCGGCCATGCGCCCAACTGCATCCAGCCCGGCGGGATCGATGCGAAAACCGTCGATCAGCTCTTCGCGAATGTGGAAGCGCACAATCTCCCCGAGCACGATGACTCCCCCGCTGGGCTTGCGGCTCGTGTAGATCACCTGCATCAGCTTGCACTCCATGTGCGCGGGCGACTCCGCCACCCGCGGCGGCCGCACCATGGTGCTCGGCAGCGGCGTCAGGCCTGCGAGCTTGAATTCATCCACTTCCGGCGGAACCTCGGCGGCCGTGGCATTGGCCGCGGCGGCAATCTGGTCGGTCACCACGTTCACCACAAATTCGCCCGTCTCTTCAACATTGCGAAGAGTGTCCTTGCGCGGAGATGGCTCGTCGCCAGAACTGCGTAACGCAGGGCAGAACAGCAGCGTGGGCGGCGCGGATCCGACGCCGCAAAAGAAGCTGAACGGCGCCAGGTTGGGTACTCCATCCCGATCCAGGGTGGAAACCAGCGCAATGGGCCGCGGCACAATAATGCCGGTCATCAACTTGTACACGTCGCGCGCCGGGTGGCCGGCAGGATCGATGTTCAGCATGGGGGCAGAAAATCCGCTCATCAACCTGAATCGTAGAACATCAATCGCCGGGAATGGGCGTCTAAGCGGCTGGGGGAAGCGTTCCAATCCGGGTCCGATCCGTATCCGGCATCCGGGGGCGTGACCTCATTGGTGCGTGACAGGGAATTTCGCAGGTATGTAACATACGATGATGCACAATCGCTAGAAGGGGGGAGCTCTGTCGTGCCGCGAATCCACTTTCAACTTCAACTTGCCGAATTGAAGGACAAGCTCCTGGCTATGGCCGCTCTGTCGCAGCAGGCCGTGGAATCGGCGGTGGATGCGTATCTTCAGCGCGATCAGGGCCTTTGCCATTACGTTCGCCAGAACGAGACGGCTATCAACACCGCCCAGCGCGAATTGGATGAGATGGCGTACGAACTGCTCGCCAAGGAGCAGCCCATGGCCATCGATCTCCGGTTCATCCTCGCCGTCATCAAGATTAACGGCGACCTGGAGCGGATCGGCGACCAGTCGCTGGGCATCTCGCGGCGAACCCGCGAAGTACTCCAACTCGAGTACGTGGAACTGCCGGTGGACTTTGAGGCCATGGGCGAGTGCACGGCGCGGATGATCAGATCGGCGATCCAGTCGTTGCTTGAGGGCGACGCGCGCCTCGCGGATCACGTCCGCGAAATGGATGACGAGGTGGACCGCATCAACCGGCGGGCGCATTCGGATCTTCTGGAGATGATCCAGAAGGACCCGCAGTACACGCAGCAAGCCATGAACGGGCTGTTCGTGTCGCGGTCGCTTGAGCGGATTGCCGACCATGCGTCGAATATCGCCACCGACGTGATCTTCTGGATCCGTGGGGCGGATGTTCGCCACCAGCTCAGCATGGCCATGGACTGACGCGGCGCAAATCACAAAAAACGAAGATGTGCCGTGGATTCTTACAGTTAGGGATCAGCACTGCCTCAATTAGCCGAGGTCGCCGGTCGAATCCAGGATCGAGATTCCTCGCAGCCACCGATCTGTCTCGGACAAACGCATAAATTTCTTTGTCCTGTAGGCAACATAGCCGCGGCTCTCTGCCATCTAAGAATTCATACGACAGTAAGGCGATTTCCGCCATCCCCCAGAAACCTCTCTGTTTGCACTTTGTTCCGGGGCTCGAGTCTAGAGGGTGTTCTGCGGTCTAATTGCTGATTACACACAGGTTACTGGAGATCGAGCTCCATGCAGGTTTCGGTATTGCTGGCTGGTATGTTGACCGGAATGGGGCGGACCGCCCCCTGCGAGATTATTGCCAGGAGAAGCCCGCTCGAAGGCGGCGGCTTCGCGTTTGCCGAGATCGTGATTCTTCACGCTCCGGCCGACTTTCCCACTGGTGACTACACGCTGGCGTTCAACGACGTCCAAATGCCCGTGAAGCATGTGGGGGTGCTGTGGACGATCGTTGAAAACCGCCCGGCGTTGGCTCGCGAGCCGGCTGGAAGAGTCGAAGCCCCGCGGGTCCAACCGCCGGCCGTCGCGGTGGCGAACCCGAAACCACTGTTGAAGAAGCGGAAGAGCAGGGCGGGCGCGGCGAAGTAAGAGGCACGCTGCCTCCTCAGGGTCCGCGAATCGGACGGCGAATATCCTGTTGACTTACTGCGAGCCGTCGCGTACATACTGGTTGGTATCTTGCCGGTGTCGAAAAAGATCCAGCGCGGGAAGGCGAAACTGCGCGCGATCTGGTTGAACTCTCGTCGAGTACCGCGCGCAACGTCAGGCGGCGCGGGCCGCATTGAATCCAATTCGCTCCCCCTGTTACATACCAACCTGTCTGTACGTCAAAGTGTCAGCACATCGCGAACGCCCGAACCCCACACTTTAAAAGGAGAATTGCCAATGTCGAGAATGAGAGTGTCGCGCAGGAAGCTGTTCACAACCGGAGCATGCGTGCTCGTGGGCGCGGTGGCTCTGCCGGGACCGGAGAGAGCCAGCGCACTGGAAGGACAGAACTCGGCGAACGAGGAGATTATCCGCAAATGGTACGCGGCCTGGGTAAACAAGGACCTGGACACGTTCAACGCCCTGCTCGCCGACAACTTCACCTTTTCGAGCGCCGCCGGCGACGACCACATCAGCAAAACCCAGTTCAAGACGCAGTGCTGGGACACGCAGGTTGCCTACATCGAGCGCTCTGACCTGGAGCGAATCTCCACCGGCGCCGACGACGCATTCGTGAAGTATCTCTGCCACACCAAGAACGGCAAATCGTTCCGGAACGTGGAGTACCTTCGATTCGCGAACGGAAAGCTGGAATCGATCGAGTGCTACTTCGGCGAGCAGTCCAGCTTCCCGTCCGCGGTCAGCAACGGCAAGTAGCCTCCGGGCCGGGCTGAACCACGGACAGGCGGCCGATTCGCGGGACGCTGGTTGGCTTCGCCATGCAGGTTGGATCGTCAGCGAGCGGGTTCGCGCTTTTCCCGGCTTTCGTTTTTGTTCCTTTCTCCTTGTTCGTCGAGAATCAGCGCGACTTCGTGGTGGCCGGCCTTCTGGGCAATCGCGCTCAGCGTCTCGCCTTTGGGCGAACGCAACGCCGCATCCGCGCCGCGCCCGATCAACAGCCGCACAGCGTCGGCGCGCCCGCGCAACGCTGCGTAGGCCAGGGGAGTCTGCCACCCCTCCGCATCCAGCGGAAACAGGCCGTACTCATGAAACGTCCGATTCAGAGCGGCGGGGTCCTCATCGAGGACGGCCTTGACGCGTCCAAGCAGGTTGTACTGGATTGCATCGATGATGTCGACCGGGCCCCGCAGAATCCGGTCGCGCGCTTCTTTATGCCCTGAATAGTCCGCCCACCCTGCCGGCGTGCCGTGATATTTCTCCTCGTGCGCGCGAACGTCTGCGCCGTGCTTCATCAACACATCAATCGCGCTCAGGTTGCCGTACCAAGCTGCCCCATGCAGCGGCGTGTAGCCGCTCGTCGAGTCGATCGAAGTCTGCGGACTGTCGTGCACGTTCACTGACGCTCCATTGCGGATCAGTATTTCGACCACCTCGCCTGTGCCACGCTCGGCGGCGCGCACGATAAGGTTCGCCCAGCGGCAGCCCGGCTTGAGGGCGTCCGGATCCTCGCGCAGCAGGCGCTCAATGTCGCGCGTCCTTCCCAGCGCAACGGCCGCGGGCAGTCGCACCTGGGCGCCGCGATCGAGAAGAATCTGAACGAGGCCTGCATCGCCATCCAGGGCAGCCAGGTCAAGCGCCGTGAATCGAGCCTCGTCAATGGACTCGAGGTTGGCGCCGAGATCGAGCAGCGTCAGCAGCGAACCAGTCTGCTTTTTGACGACGGCCAGATGCAGCGGCATGCGCCGCATCTTGGTGCCGTTCATGCGCTTTTCCAGGTCGCCCGGCGTCCGCCGCACCAGTTCGCGGATACTCTCTGTGTCTCCCACAGCCACGGCCGAGAAAATATTGTGCTGCGCGCCATGGGCTAGCAGGTAGGCAACGATTTCCGGGTCAGCCTGGATATAGTCCCACGCCGTAGCCCAGCCGATGACGCCGAGCTCGTGATAGTCACCTTCGCCGACGGTATCGGCTCCGTGTTCCACCAGAAGGCGGATGATCGGGAAGCGATGCTTCTCCAGGGCGAAATGCAGCGGATAAGCGTTGTCGCCCTCGCATCGGACGTTAGGGTTGGCGCCGCGTTCGAGCAGCAGCTTCACCGACGCTTCGCTGTTCCCAAAAACCGCATGATGCAGCGGAGTTCTCACGCCCTCGCCGCCTCGCTCGTCGATCAGCTCCGGATGCGCATCAAGAAGCGCATTGATCCGGGCGAGGTCGCCCCTTCCTGCCGCATCACGCAAGGCCGCGCCGGCCTCGGCAGCCGCCCCGGCTGCTTCGAGCGTCTTGACGTGAGACTGCAGTTTGGGCCATGACGCGAATCCATATTCGCTCGCGATGACCAACTGCGCGTCCGCAAGCGTGAACGGAGACGCGGCAATCTGTTCGCCGGGCACGTTTCGCAAGCGCGGGTGGGCCTCGCGTACGCGAGCCAATGCTTCGGCATCGCCTTCCAGCTGGCGTTTCAACAGAGATTTGGCTTGTTTTCTGAGCTGTTCGAGGCTTGGGCGCAACGGGAGTTGTGCTTGCATGGAAATCTCCTTTCCGTTCGTGGCCTGTGTCCGCATCGCAGGCAGAAAGAAGATTTGTCGTAATGTCTCTGTGCAACTGCTGTCGGGTGGGCTTGGCCCTTTCCGCGGACTGGATGCGCCCCGAGCGCTCGGATCAACGCTAATTCCCGGCTCGCACTGAAGTCAACGGTTGAGATTTGGCGGAAAGAAGGCGTACGAGTCCTCCATGCGCCGTGTCGCCCGGTGGCGCCTTGGGTGTCCCGGGTCCCAAAATCGAAACGCGGGGAGCGCAATAGCTTTCGGCGGAAATGAAGACTCGAAGTGCGGCCCGCTACACCTTCACAGCGGGCGTAGTGGCAGCGTGAAGCAGTACGGCGACGGCGCAGCTCGTGAGGCGCGTTTCGGCTGAATCGGCCCGGCTGGTCAGGATCGTCGGAACGCGCGCGCCCAGGACGATTCCGGCCAGCTGCGCCCCGCCGAGGTACTCGAGCTGCTTGGCGAGCATGTTGCCGCTTTCGAGATCGGGCACGACGAGGATGTCGGCCTGCCCTGTAACCGGCGACTCGAGTTTCTTGATGGCTGCAGCCTTGGTGCTGACCGCGGTGTCGAAGGCGAGCGGCCCGTCCAGGATGCCCCCCGTGATCTGGCCGCGGTCGGCCATTTTGCACAACGCCGCTGCGTCGAGCGTCGACTGGATCTTCGGGTTCACTGTCTCAACTGCGGAGAGCAGCGCGACCTTGGGCTCGGGAATGCCGAGCGCGTGCGCGAGATCGATGGCGTTCTGCACGATGTGGACCTTGTCTTCGAGGTCGGGGTTGATGTTGATGGCCGCGTCGGTGATCATCAGCGTGCGGGCGTAGGCGGGCGTGTCCATGATGAATACGTGGCTGATGCGCCGGGCGGTGCGCAGGCCGGTGTCGCGGGCCATGGCGGGCTTGAGCAGCTCGTCCGTGTGCAGGCTCCCCTTCATCAGGGCCTGGGCGTTTCCGCTGCGGCACATCGCCACGGCGAGCGCCGCCGACTTGCCCTCGTCCTCGGCCTGCAGAATCGGGAAACGGCTGATGTCGACGCCGGTAGCCAGCGCGAGCGCCCTCAGTTCGTGCTCGTCGCCGATGAGGGTGGGCTCGATCAGGCCGGCCTGTGCGGCTTCAATGGCGCCTTTCAGCGCGACCTCCGAGTGCGGCCATACGACTGCGGTCGTGATCGCAGGCAGGTCTTGGCAGCGGTCAATGAACTGGTGGAACACGTGGAAGTCGGCTGGGTGCCCGACCAGGGGGTCGACGGCAACGGCTTCGGCGAGAGGGGCGAGATCGCTCATGGTGTGCTCACTCCGGGCCGGCACGAAGAGAAGATCACCGGCCTGACAGGCCTTATTGTCTGGGCGCGATGCGCAGTTTGCCAGTGAGGAAAATCACAGTGACAACAAGTATTTTTCCCATGGCGGAACCTGAGCGTGGACGCGGACCGATGGGCTCGATCCCATGGCGGCGGTCACGGCAGGAATTGCCCCGGCGCGAGGTGCGGGTTCTGAGGTAATATTCTTTGGGATTCTGAAAATCAATTGCAGCGGATTGCTACCGGGGACCGGTAAGCCTGCTTGCGGGGCGTGTCAGGTTTTGCGGAGCAAATCCGGGATTGGACGACTGAGGATGGCCAGGGGGAGTCTCTCTCTATTTATAGCGAGCGGTCTGGTGTTGGCTTTATCGGCGTGCGGCGGCGGGGGCGCTAACCAGGGCACGGGCAATCCGCCGCCGAGCAATCCAACCACGCCGACGGTAACGGTAACACCATCACCGGCGACGGTCACGACAGTGCTGCCATTCACAGTTACCGTAGCGGTGGCCGGCTCCGGCGCAACCCCCACCGGCACCGTGACGCTGAAGAGCGGAAGCTATACCTCCCCTGCCGCGACGCTGGCGGGCGGCAGCGCGGCCATCCAGATCGCCCAGGGAACCCTGCCCGTCGGGACCGACTCGATGACGGCCTCCTATACGCCCGATGGCGCGAGCTCGTCGGCATATAACAGCGCGACTGGAAATGGCAGCGTCACGGTGAACAAGGCAACGCCGGCCGTGGCAGTGTCGCCGGCGCAGGCGAGCTACGGCACGGGGCAGGCGGTTCAGCTCACCGTCTCGGTGAGCGCGGGCAGCGCCGCGCCAGCGGCAACGGGATCGGTGACGGTGACGAGCGGCTCGTACACCTCCGCTGCGGCGCCGCTGACGAATGGCTCGGCGGCAATGACCATCCCGGCAGGTTCAATCGCCGTGGGGAATGACACTCTGACGGCGACATACACTCCCGACACTGCGGGGGCGGCGCTCTACAACAACGCATCGGGATCTGGAGCGGTGACTATCACCCCGCTGATTACTCCGACGGTGACAGTAACGCCGCCGACAGGGACCGTTTATGTGCAGCAGTCCTTGCAAGTGACCATATCGGTCAGCGGCGGAACCGGAAACCCGGCCGCCACGGGTACAGTGACGCTCAAGAGCGGAACATACACCTCCGCAGCGACAACGCTCGCAAGCGGAAGCGCTGCGATCTCTGTGTCGGGCCTGCCGGCAGGCAACGACGTCCTGACCGCGACTTACACTCCGGACACGGCGGCAGCCGCGACTTACTCGAGTGCGTCGGGCGGCAGTGCGGTCTCGGTGAATAAGGTGACTCCGGTCGTGACGGCAACGCCTGCGGCAACGAACATCACCACGGCGCAGGATCTAAAGGTGACTGTGGTGGTGACGGATTCCACCACCCCCAACGGCGGGACACCCACCGGTTCCGTGATCCTGAGCAGCGGTTCATACAGTTCCGCCGCCACCACGCTCACAAGCGGAACAGGAAGCAGTAGCGCGCAGATCGACATTCCAGCGTTCACGCTGACGGCGGGGACAGCAAACTTCACCGCAGTCTATACGCCGGATTCAACTAGCTTGCCGAACTACAAATCGGCAACAAGCAACGCGTCGTCGACCGTAACGGTCACGCAGATGAGCGTCGTCTCGGTGAACCAGGGAGTGAGCGGGCCGGCGCTGACCGACCAGTTGCTGGGCATGAACATGGCTGCATGGTTCGATCCGACCAGTTCCTACGTGGTGCCGACGTTCAAGGCGGCGGGCATCAAGGCGACGCGATGGCCGGGCGGATCGTGGTCCGACATCTATCACTGGCAGACGAATTCGACCTGCCAGGGCACGCCGCCTAACCTTTCGCCGGGCGGATGGGCGAACCCAGCCGCGACGTACACGAATTTCATCAACGACGTGGAGCTTGCCGGCGGGCTTGATGTGGCGATGACGGCCAACTACGGAACGAACGCGGCCTGCACGGGAGGCGGCGACCCCACGGAAGCTTCCAACTGGGTGCAGGCGTGGGAGACGGCAGGCGGCACGATCAGCCACGTGACGGTGGGTAACGAGGATTATGGTGCAAGCTGGGAGACCGACCTGCACGCCAAGCCGCACGACCCGGCGACATACGCCAACGCCACGGTGACCGGCTACTATCCGGACATCAAGGCGATCGACAAGAACGTGCAGGTGGGGGTGGTAGTAGATGCAAATTGCACCACCTCCAACGGCTGCACAAACGGGTGGGACTCGACGGTGCTGGCAAACGCCAAGGGCTACTACGATTTTGTTGAGTTCCACTACTATCCGCAGTACTACTCGGTGCAGACCGGACCCATCACCAGCGACACGTACCTGGTGCAGCAGGCGGCGAATGACTTCACGACGAACATCAACACGATCAAAACCGAACTGGCGACGGCCGGAGAACCGAACACGCCGATTTACATCGGCGAGATCGGCGCGAACAGCGGCAATCCCGGCACGCAGAGCTGGTCGATCACGCAGGGCCTCTATGCAGGCCAGTTGCTGGGCGAGGCGATGAACGACGGAATATCGCGCCTGACCTGGTGGATCGGGTTTGGGAACTGCCTTGGCGCCGGTAACAACAGCCCCCTGGTGTATGGCTGGCAGAACACGTGGGGTTCGTACGACGTCTTTTCCGATGCCGATCCGAACTGCCCGGGAGCGGGGCCGGCGGGCACCATGTCGCCGACGGGACGGGCGTTCCAGCTGTTCAGTAATGTGCTGGTGGACGGGGAGAAGGCCCTGGCGCCGCCAACGGTGCAGGGCGATACGACCGACGTGCGCGGGTATGCTGCGACGCATGCGGGCGGTACGGCCCTGGTTCTGTTCAACCTGAACGAGACGACAAGCGAACCGGTGACGATCTCGCTCTCGGCGGAGCAGTCGAGCAACGGGGTCACCGTGATCACCTACAGCAAGGCGATCTACGACGACTCGAAGAACGGAAAGTGGGATCCGCCGACGACAACGAATATGGGCGCGCAGGCGTTGCCGCTGACGCTGACCCTCGATCCGTGGAGCATGAATGTGGTGATCATCCAGTGATTGAGGCAGGGATGAGGGACCAGGGACCAGGAATCAGAAAACAAAGATCCGCGGCCGCATAGAACGCGGTCAACTTTGAATGGGCGGCGCACGCGAGTCGCGCCGCCCGATTGCTCGTTGTCAGGGGCGAGTTTTCGGGGCAGCGGCAAACCTGATATGCTGCGAAAGCCTCAGGAAAAACGATTTAGGCGACGGAGAACGGCGATGTGGTTTCTGGGAATGGACGTGGGCACAGGCGGTACGCGCGCCGTGCTCGTGGATGCGCAGGGCAGGCTCGTAAGCGGGGCGTCGGCCGAGCACGAACCGTTCCGCACGCCGCACCCGGGATGGGCCGAACAGGACCCCGAGGACTGGTGGCGCGCCGCGCAGCAGGCCATCCGCCTTGCGCTCGCCGCAGCTCCCGAGCCGCATGAGCCAATCGCCGGAATCGGATTGACGGGGCAGATGCACGGCGCCGTAATGCTCGACGAAAACGGCGCGGTGCTCAGGCCGTCGCTCATCTGGTGCGACACGCGCACGCAGCCCGAGTGCGACTGGCTCACGGAGAAGATCGGCTACGAAAAGCTGATCGAGCTCACGTGCAACCCGGCGCTGCCGAACTTCACGCTGACGAAGCTCCTGTGGGTAAAGAAGCATGAGCCGGAGATCTTCTCGAAGATCCGCCACATCATGTGCCCCAAGGATTACGTGCGCTACCGGCTCACGGGCGAGTTCGCGATCGACGTGCAGGAGGCGAGCGGCACTCTGCTGCTCGACGTGACGCACCGCCGCTGGTCGAAGGAAGTCGCGGAGGCCGCGGGGATTCCCGAGAGCTGGCTGCCGAAGGTCTACGAGTCGCCCGAGGTCTGCGCGCGCATCAGCGAGACGGCGGCGGGGCTGACGGGCCTGCGGGCAGGCACGCCTGTTGTAGCGGGCGCCGGTGACCAGGGCGCGGGCGCAGTCGGCATGGGCATTCTGCAGCCCGGCTCGGTATCGGCGACGATCGGTACTTCGGGCGTAGTGTTTGCCGCGACCGCGGAGCCCACAAAAGACCCGAAGGGCAGGCTGCACACCTTCTGTCACGCGGTTCCGGGCCTCTGGCACGTAATGGGCGTAACGCAGTCGGCAGGGCTGAGCTTGCAATGGCTGCGCAACACGTTCTTCGACGGCGAGAACTACGGCGCGATGACGTGCGAAGCCGAGAAGGTTCCGGCCGGCAGCGAAGGACTGGAATGGGCGCCGTATCTGCTGGGCGAGCGCACGCCGCATCTCGACCCCGAGGTGCGCGCGGCATTTGCCGGCATCAGCACGGTGCATACCTCGGCGCACTTCACGCGCGCTGTGCTCGAGGGTGTGGCCTATTCGCTTCAGGACACCTTCACGCTGTTCGCGGAGCTTGGCATTCCGGTCTCGGGCATCCGGCTGGGCGGCGGCGGCGCGCGCGGCGCGCTGTGGCGGAAGATCCAGGCCGGCGTCTACGGTCACACGGTCGAAGTGCTGACGGCGGAAGAGGGCGGAGCGTTTGGCTGCGCGCTGATGGCCGGCGTAGGCACCGGCCACTGGGCGAACCTCGACCAGGCGTGCGGCCAGGCGATTGAAGTGGCCGAGCGCATCGCGCCCGATGCCGCCGACGCGGCCGCCTACAAAAGCGGCTATGCGAAGTGGCGCAAGCTCTATCCGGCCCTGCGCTCGCTGAGGTAAAGCTGCGTCGCCATGCGGCGATGCGCTTCACCGCGCAGCGGTTGCTTTGCGTTTGATTCCCGCATCGCGAAACATTCATCTTCCTTGCCGGATCACTGAGCCGATTGCATCCCGTCCATGAGAGGGGCCATCTGTCGGCTCAGGAGGTTCTTTGGGCTTGGTCGAATTCCTGCGCGGGCGTTCTCTCCCGATGTGCGCCGCGATCATTCTTGGCTTTCTGGCGCTTGCGCAAGTGCAGGCGCGTTCGCAGTCTCTTCACGATTCCCAGTCTTTTAACGATCCGGGTAGCGGCACGGTCAGCCTTCCCGACGCTCCGCAGCCGCAGGCCGTTGCATCGCAAGCATCGGGCCAGTCAACACCGGGCTCGGCGACGCTCTCGGGCACAGTGGCCGACACGAACGGCGACGTAATCCAGGGCGCTCGCATTTCCCTCCGCGATCTCTCCGGCGGAAATGCACAAACCATTGAATCGGGCGCAGACGGTCAGTTCGCGTTCTCCGGCCTCGCGCCCGGCGCATACAAAATTCAGGTAACCGGCGCGGGAATGAGCGCCTACTCGTCGCCGGAGATTTTGCTCAAGGCGGGCGATGTGCGCATGCTTCCGCGGATCGTTCTTGCCGTGAAGGCCGGCGAAACCACCGTCACAGTGACCGCCGACAAAGAGCAGCTAGCTGAAGAGCAGGTCCAGATCGCCGTTCAGCAGCGCATCCTCGGCGTCCTTCCGAACTTCTACTCCACCTACGACTGGAACGCGCCGCCGATGCAGGCCAGGCAGAAGTTCAAGCTCAGCATGCGCTCCACGTTTGATCCGACCGCGTTCATTGTCATCGCGGGCGTTGCCGGCGCGGAGCAGTACAAGAACGTGTACCCGGGTTTCGGCGGAGGCATTGAAGGCTACGGCAAACGCTACGGCGCCACGTTTGCGAACCACGTGAGCGACCAGTTCTTCGCCCGCGCTGTCTATCCTTCGATCTTCCATCAGGATCCGCGCTACTTCTACAAGGGGAAGGGAAGCATCGGTTCGCGCGCGCTCTACGCCGTCTCCGCGGCCGTCATCGCGCGCGGCGACAACGGCCGCTGGATGCCGAACTACTCGAGCGTGCTCGGCAAGATGACCTCCGGCGCGATTTCGAATCTCTACTACCCGGCGTCGGAACGCGGCCCGGGGCTCGTGTTCTTCAATTCCTTCGTAGAACTAGGCTCCGATGCCGCGGAGAACCTCATCAAGGAGTTCATCCTCAAGGGCATCACGTCGCATGTTCCGAAGGACGAGAACGGGCAGCCGTAGAGAGTGGTCAGTTATTCGTCGGCTAACCGCCACACTCCGTGCCCCATCCATATCGCATCATCACTGGAACCCTGGAAACCACCAATCCCCACACCCCAGGCCTTCGTGAAGCCGAATTCACGGCACTCATCCCGCACTCTTCACGATATGGGCCCCGGCGCCCACCCCGCAGAATTGCCTTCGTTATCCACCGCATTCATCCAGAGACTGAAGCCCATCGGCTCGATAAGGTCCGTGTACCCGACGTAGAGGATCCATTCGGTCGGATCGGTGTCGGGCTGCGTCCCCGAAATCGCATAACCGGCAATCGCATCTTGCATGTAGATGGTGCACTCATGATTGGTCAGCGATCCAGGAACGGCGGGGACTCCGGAGTTGGCAAGCACCAGATTTGGTTGTCCTGGCCCCAGCCAGCCTCCGGCATCGTCTGAGAGATACATCGTGTTGGTCGCCATTTCGTAACGTATATAACACGAGGCAGTGGTGTTAAACGAAGGCGCGAGCATCAGGTACAGAGTCTGCAGGTCCTGGCGCCCGTTCGCGTCGGCGAACTTTGCGTACGCCACCGTCGGATTTATTTCGCCGAACACGTAATTCGGGGCGACCGGAGCGGACACCGTATAGACATCGATGTTCTGGAACCCGGTGTTCAAGCCGGCGTTGTCCTCCGCATAGGTGATAACGTTGAGCCGTCCGTAAAACGCCGAGGCAAACGTGACCGGCAGTGTGAGTGTCAGCGTCGTTGGCCCCACGGTTGCGGATGCATTGCCCACGTCGAGCGTGCATTGGGAGTTGGACAGCGTCCCCGGGGAGCCCACAAGGCCGGGCCCGAAGACCGCGGTGTTCGCGTCGTTCGCGAGGTAAACATACCCCTCCGGCATGTGCACATAGACGGGGCAGGCATGTGAGCCGTCATTGTTGGGCGAGAACAGGACGTACGCGAAGTTGATGCCGCTGCCGCCGTTCGTATCTGAGAACGTCACGGTGAAGGTGTTCTTATTGACGAGGTAGCTCCCGTTGTAGAGCGACGTCACGGATACCGCGGAAAATGCCGGGTATTCCACCGTGAACGTGCCGAGGCTCTGCGGAGTGCTCATGTGGTACTCGTTGTCCTCGGCAAACAGGTAGATGTTTTTCTGGCCCCCCGGCTGACCCTCAAAATTCAAAGCGACATTCAAAGTCAGGGTATTGGGCGTTCGGCTCACGCTCGAAATGCGCGCATCGAGACTGCACTCATTATTCGCTAGCGTGCCAGTCTGTCCCACCACTACCGGGCCGAACGAACCTCCGTTATCGTCCGAAAGGTAGATGAGGTTGTCGCTTGGGTGATACCAGAAATAACAGCTATTGGTAGCGTCGGCGGTCTTTGAAAGAAACCCATATACCCACTGCAGATCGCCGGCGCCGTTCCCATCGGAGTAGGTGAAGTCAATCGTCTGGGAAATTCCAGTACCGGCCGACGGCGTAACGTCGACGGCCGTCGGAAACACGTTGGCGTCTACTGTCCACGTGCCGAGCTTCTGGAAGGGGCTGTCATTGCCCTCGTTGTCCTCCGCGTACATGTATACGCTGGTCGCGCCATCAAAGGTGTCGGTGACGTGGAAGGTGACTGACACTCCCAGCTCGAGGATGTTGCCGATAACTGCAGTACCAGACGCCCCCACGTCGATGGTGCACTGGCTGTTCGAGAGCGTACCCGGCGATCCCATGGCCCCGGGTCCGAGCACCGTCGTGTTGTTGTCGTCGGCCAGGTAGATCAGGTTGTCTCCCGGGTGGTAATACATGCCGCAGGCATGGGCGCCGTCGCCGTTCGGGGTAAACAGCGCGTACACCCAGCTCAGGTCGGAAGCTCCAGCCAAATCGGAGTAAGTCAGTCCGAACCTCTGCACTGTGCCTGCGCCGGAACTAGGAGTCACCGATACCGCCGTCGGATTTGAACCGAATGCGAAAGTCGGAAGGAGCAGAAGAAGACCCAGTCCGGTCAACCTCAGCGCGATGGGGAAAAAGGTCCTGGCGCGTGATTTCATACGACGCAGCCTCTTTAGGGAATCGAACAGTCAACTATCGTTCGCATTTTAGAGCCGAGTCAACGGGAAATTCCACAGGTGCCCGTCATCCTGAGCACTCTCACGGAAGCGAAGCAGGACAGTTTCACTGTCCCGCGAAGTCGAAAGCTTGCCCCGAGCGCAGTCGAAGGGGCCTGCATTTGCCCTTCGCCTCCTACCCACCACACTCCCGTGCCCAATCCTCGCGCGTTTTTTCCGGCGCAAGAGTGATTACTGCAACGTCAACTCGCCGGAGAGCTGCGTGCTCTCGCTCGAGTCTCCGACGCGGATCACAAACTTGCCCGGGTCGATCGTCCACTTGTGCTGGTTCTCGTCCCAGTAGCTGAACGCGCGCCTATCGAGGTTGACCGTGACGTGCTTCGTCTCACCGGGCTTAAGCCGGACCTTCTCGAATCCCTTGAGCTCGCGCTCCGGCCGTTGCGCCTTCGCCGACGGATCGGAGACGTAAACCTGCGCGACCTCCGCGCCTTCGACGCTGCCCGAATTGGTCACGTCAAAGCTGACCGGAACAGTCGATCCCGATTGCGCAGTGGCGGGAACCTGAAGGTTGGCGAAGCTGAACGTGGCGTAGCTGAGGCCGAATCCGAACGGAAAGAGCGGCTGCTTGCCGGCGGTGGTCCAGTAACGATAGCCGACCATCAGCTTGTCGCCGTACTTCACATGGCCGATCGTGATGTTGGTCGGCGGGCGGTCGGACTCCGGCACCTTCAGCACGGTGTCCGCGCCCTTGATCGGGTAGTAGTACGCGTACGAAGGGTTGTCTTCCCATCTCTTGTCGAATGTCATCGGCAGCTTGCCTTCGGGGTTGTGCTTGCCGAACAGGACCGATGCGATAGCGGTGCCGCCTTCCTGTCCCGGATAGAAGTTGTGCAGCAACACCGGAACCTTGTCGAGCCAGCGGCTCGTATCGACGCCGCCTCCCGAAGTAAGCGCAACTACGGTGCGTGGATTCGCAGCCGCGACGGCGTCCAGCAGCGCATCCTGCCCGAACGGCAGCCTGAACGTGCGGTCCGCGCCTTCTCCCTCGGAATCCGGATTGAAGCCGACCGAGACGATCGCAACATCCGCAATCGAGGCGAACTGCTTCACCTCGGGAGTGATCATGGCGGCTTCACTCATCAGCCCGACTCCAAGGCGCGTGCCTGCGAACGCCGGCCGGTATTCGACGACGACGCTCACGGTCTGCCCGGCGCTGAGGTCGAGGCTGGCCGTCAGGGCTACCTGCCCTTCAGCCTGCGTCTGCTCCAGCACCTGTCTGCCATCGACGGTAATCGTGTACTTGTCCCCGCCTGCGGCATCGGCCAGCAGCACATATTTGCCGGCGCTATCCGCCTTGTACGAAGCCGTGTAGCGAACGGTGCGGGGACCCTTGTCGGCCGGTCCCCACCAGTCGTTCCTGTAGTCGGCGATCGTTGGCTGAGCGGCTGTCTGCGGCGTGCCGCTGAAGTCCTTGCTGGGGAAAGTCTCGACTTTGACAGGGCCGCTCCATTTGGTCTGCCCGAAAACATCCATCATCTCCGGCAGGCCGCGCGTGTAGAGCACGCGGACATCAGGTCCGACGAGATCGGCGACGCCGTTCACAATACTGACCGGCGCGAACGCGGTGGCCTGCGACGAACCGCCACCGCCCGGAACCGCGGGCCACGCATCGGGTCCGATGATCGCGATGGTCTTGATCTTCTTTGCATCAAGCGGCAGCAGCTTGCCGTCGTTTTTGAGCAGCGTAATGCTCTCAAGCGCGCCACGCAGGGCCACATGCCGGTCCGCAATGGAGTACGTCGAGTTGGACGGGTCGAACTGCGGCCGGTCCGTGAATCCGTAACGCAACTCGGTGCGCAGGATGCGCAGGATCTTGTCGTCGATCGTCGATTCCTTGACAGCGCCGGACTTGATGGCTGGCAGCAGGTTCTTGGCGCTCATAAATCGCGCAGACGGCATTTCGAGATCGAGGCCGTTGTTGGCCGCCGCCACGCCGTCATAGGTGGCGTCCCAGTCGGACATGAGGATGCCGTTGAATTTCCACTCTCCCTTAAGGACCTTGAGATTGAGGAACTCGTTCTGCGTGGCGTGCTGGCCATTGATCAGGTTGTAGGAGTCCATGACGGCATCGACGTGGCCCTGCGTGACAGCAGCCTCGAAGGCCGGCAGGTAGATCTCGCGCATGGTGCGCTCGTCGGCTTCAACGTCGGTGTCGTGGCGGCTGTACTCCTCGTTATTCAGCGCGTAGTGCTTGACAGTGGCGACCACGCCCTGCGACTGCACGCCCTCGATGTAGGGCACGACGAGTGCCGAGTTCAGATACGGATCTTCTGACAAGTACTCGAAGTTGCGTCCCGCAACCGGCGACCGTGCGATATTGACGCCTGGGCCGAGCAGGAAATTGACGCTGCGGGCACGTGCATCCTTGCCGAGGCTCTCGCCGAGTTCGCGTGCGAATTGCCGATCCCAACTGGCGGCGAGGGCAACGCCGCCGGCATAGGCAGTCGTCGGTCCATAAGTACGCACGCCCACGGAGGCGTCGGACATCTTGAAGCTCGGCAACCCGATCGACGGCTCGGCGTGGGTAAACATGTCGTTAATCCCGCCGATCAGCTCGATCTTCTGCTCAAGGGTGAGCTTCGAAAGCATGTCGTGCGCCCTGGCTTCGATCTCAGCCGATTCGGGGGCCGGCGCCTGGGCGGAGATAAGGGCACCGCCGATGAACAGCGCGCACGCGAGCGCGCAAGCACAACGAATCATCCGTTGAAGAGAGGCGTTCTCCATGTTTTTCATGACGCGCAAAAGGCTAACGCATTGGCCCCGCGCGTGTATAGGAAACCGTCGGCATCCTTCGTTTGACGCTCTGCGTGATTCGAATCACACCGGCTGGTGAATATGGTCACTGCCCGCGCACCCAGCCGGGCGCAGACTCGAAAAGCAAGAGCGAATGAGGGTACAACGCAGGCGAGGCTCCGAAGGGAGGCAGCCGTGAGATTCGCAGAAAAGTTGAAAACCATTGTCGTGGCCACGGGGCTCGACGGCAGAGCAGACGGGGCACTCGATTACGCGCGCAAGCTGGCCGGGGCGTATGGGGCGCGCATCGTCCTCGCCCACGGCATCGATCCGATGGAGTTCGCCGAGGTCGGTTCGGTTCCGAAGGCTGTTCTGCGCACCCTGCCGGCGAAAGCGAAAGAGATTCTCGACCACATGGCCGCCGAACTCATTCGGGAGGGGATTCACAGCCACTCCGAGGTGCGCCAGGCGGTTGTCGTGGAGATGCTTCTCGATGTAGCCCGGCAGTATGGCGCTGGCCTGATCGTGATTGGAACGCGCGGGCGCAGCGGGGCCGGGCCAGTTGCGGTGGGCAGCATCGCCGAGCAACTGGTGCGGCGCGCGCCGTGCGCGGTGCTCGCCGTAGCGGCAGACTGGAACGCCGGCGAGTTCCGTCCCGAGCCGGGAGGCCCGGTGCTGCTGGCAATGGAGCGGAACGAAGCGGCCGAAGCTGCGGTTGAGGCAGCGTCGTCGCTGGCGGAAGTGTTCCATCGCACGCTGATCGTATTGCATGCGCGAACAGCGGCAGAGGCTTCGGCCTTCCTGAATCCGTGTACCGCAACGCTCGAGGAGTGCGGACTGAGGACGAGCGCGGCATTTCCGGTGCGCTGCGTCGTGAAGGACGGCAATCCGGCAGAGGCAATCGCTCGCGCAGTGATCCAGTACAGCCCCGGCATTCTGGTGGTTGGCGTAAAGCGCCGCAGTGCCACGCCGGGACCGCACGGCACTGTGTTCGCGGTGCTGGCCGGCTCCTGGGCTCCGGTTCTGTGCGTTCCCGACCATACAGCTGACGCGCCAGCCAATGAGGCCAGAAGCTTCGCAATGGAAATCGGATGATGTCCTATCATTGGATTATCGATGAAATAGAGAAGTAGTTCGTCCAGATGGAAGTTGGCGGCTCCGCGAGCTTCCAACAGGATGCGGCCATGTGGAATGCAGCACTCATGGGCGCCGCAAAGAATAGTCAGCGGCAGGTGAAGGATGTGGGGATCATGCAGGACGAGGCGAGATTGAACGGACTCCAGGCGATCCAGGCGCATCCGCTCGCGGAGTTGTTGGCGTGCCCGCCGGCGACAGCAAGCCTGCTGGCCGCCGCGGCCCAGACAATCGACTTCGATACCGGGCAGATCATCTTTCGCCAGTTTGAATCGTGTGCCGGTCTTTACCTGGTAATCGAGGGACAATTGGTGCGGCGAACGGAGCGGATTGAGACCCGGGTTACGCTCGGCATTGCGCGCGCCGGTCACCTGGTGGAGCTGGCGGCTGCCCTCGGTGATGGGCTCCACACATACTCGCTGGTGGCTCAGACCGCGGGATCCCTTCTGATGCTCCCCATTGAGGCGCTCCGACGTGCTTTCGAGACACATCCGCCGCTCCGCATGCGGCTGCTCGAAGAACTGGCCCGCGAAGTGTCGCGCGCTTACCACGTGTGCAGCGTGCCGCGGTTCGTCAGGACGAGGCGTTCCTACGCGCGCACGGCCACTGCTTAATGCTTTTGCTTGCAAGCGCTTAAATACCCTCGTGTGACGTACGGCACTCTTGCGCGCAATTGCGCGTTTGATCACCGCGAGAGGGGCCCGTTGCACTCGTGAAGTGCGATATACTTCAAGTAACTTCACGAGCTATACATGGCTTCATTTCATACCCATCACGCGCCTGAAGATTGCGCCAGTTGCGAGCATCGGCATCTACGCATGTTTTGTAACTTCACGCCGGATGCGCTTAAGGACTACGGCCGAATCGGAATGATGATGAGCCACTCGCGGGGCGCGAAGCTCTTCAGCGAGGGCGATACGGCCCGCAACGTGTTCATCATCTGCTTCGGGCAGGTAAAGATCTCCTCCACCTCGCGCGACGGCAAAACAATGATTCTCAAGATTGCCGGTCCGGGCGACGTCATGGGGCTGAGCGCCGTGCTGGCCAATGTGCCGCACGAAGTCACCGCCGAAGCGATCGAGCCGTGCCAGGTGAAGACGATTCGCAAGCAGGAGTTCGTTGACTTTCTCGGGCATCACGGCATTGCCAGCATGCACGCGGCCCAGTCGCTGAGCGGCGAGTATCTCAACGTGTTTCATGATGCCAAGCGGCTGGCCTTGTCGGGTTCGGCGGCGGGCCGCCTGGCGCGCCTGCTTCTCGACTGGGGACGGTCGGCTTCCAACGGCAAAAGTGAGATCCGTTTCACGATGGCGCTGACGCACGAGGAGATCGCAAACATGGCGGGCACTTCGCGCGAGACCGTGACGCGATTGCTGAACCAGTTCCGGCGCGACGAGTGGATCCAGATTCGCGGCGCAAGCCTGACGATCACCAGGCCCGAGCAGCTTGAGCGGTTAACCGCATAGTCCCGCTCAAGACTCATAAGCCCTCAGCTGTCCTGCCCCGAGAAATATTCATCCGCTTCGGGCAACCTTTTCACGGCTGGTTCGCTTCAAACTAGAGGTTCTCCCTGCGCATCCCCAAAACGGGCGGGGCTTCCGTTCCCCATGGTTCAGAAACTTTTTGCACTACTCGCGGCCGTGTCCTCGGTCGCAGCGTTTTCCCAGATCCGGCCTCCGAGCACGAGCCTGCACGGCCAGGAACTCAAGTCGCTTTCGCTGGCTCAACTGGGCCAGATCGAAGTGACAACGCAGTCGAAGGAACCCACCGAGGTGTGGAACACGCCGGCTGCGATCTACGTGCTCACAGGCGACGACATACGGCGCTCCGGAGTCACCCGCATTCCGGACGCGCTGCGCCTGATCCCGGGCGTGAATGTGGCGCGGGTGAACGGATCGCGGAACTGGGTGGTGGCTATTCGCGGCCTCGGCGACCAATACTCCAAGTATGTGCTGGTGCTTGTCGACGGCCGCAGCATCTACACGCCGCTGTTCGGGGGCGTGCTGTGGACCGTGGACAACGTGATGCTCGAGGACATCGATCGCATCGAGGTGATTCGCGGCCCCGGCGGGACGATCTGGGGCTCGGACGCAGTGAACGGCATCATCAACATCATCACCAAGCATCCGCGCGACACGCAGGGAGCGCTCCTCTCCGCCGGCGGCGGAAATGTGGACCAGAACACGGAGGATTTGCGCTACGGCTCGCAGCGGGGCAAGTGGGAATACCGCGGGAACGCATTCGGATTTGTGCGCGCCGCGGAATATCACATTGAAGACCAGCCTGACTACGACTGGTCGCGCTTCGCGCAGGCAGGATTCCGCGCCGAGCGCAACGCGAATCAAAACGAGCTGATGTTTGAAGGCTATGGGTATTGGGGCAAGTTCGGCGACGCACAGTCGCTCTCAACGTACGTTCCGCCTGCGAGCACCATCTCCTACCAGTCGATGAACGTCTCCGGCGGCGGCCTGGTCGGCCGTTGGCGCAGGAAGTTCGGCGACCGCGCGGATATGTATCTGCAGGGATACTGGTGGCACGATCACAGGATCGGGTCGAACTTCGGCGAAGATCGCGACACTGTTGACATAGACTTTCTGCACCGCTTCTGGCTGGGCGACCACAACCAGTTCACCTGGGGGCTCGGCGCGCGCCTCAGCCCCGGCCGGATTACGCAGGTCGTCCCGACGATCACGTTCAGTCCGCCGCGCCAGAACGACTGGATCGCGAGCACGTTCCTGCAGGACGAGCTGCGAATCGTTCCCGACAAGCTGTCGCTTACCGTGGGATCGAAGATCGACTGGAACAGGTACACCGGATACGAGAGCCAGCCCAGCGGACGGCTGCTCTTCACGCCGAGGCCGACCGCAAGCTTCTGGGCATCGGTATCGCGGGCGGTGCGCACGCCCGATCGCGTGGATGAAGACATCCAGGTGGATGCGTTCGCGTTTCAGCCGCCGCCCGTGTTTGCCCGCATTCTGGGCAACAACAACATGCGCGTGGAGCGGCTCATTGCGTACGAAGGCGGAGGCCGTGCGCTGCTCGTGCCCCGCTTCTATCTCGATTTCGCAGGCTTTCACAACGCCTATCACGACCTGATTGCGCAGGGCCCGCCGGTAATCGTTCCGGCCGCCAATCCCCCATTTCCGCCGGGATCTGTTCTGGTCTCGTTCCAGTATCAGAACGCCATTCGCGGAAATACCGACGGAGGCGAGATCGCGCCGGACTGGCAGGCGGCGCGCTGGTGGCGAATCCGCGCCGGGTACTCGTATCTGCACCTTCACCTGGGCGGCCAGCAGGGGTTCTCAGACACAACGACGGTGACAACCCTGCACGGATCGAGCCCCAACAGCCAGGCATTTCTCCAGTCGCAGATCGACATCGGGAAGCGGGTGAACTTCGACCAGGCGGTCCGCTACGTGAGCGAACTGCCCGCGCAGAAGGTGCGCGCATACGTCACAGGAGACGCGCGCCTCGCATGGCACCCTGGAGAGAGCTGGACGCTGTCTGTGGCGGGCCAGAACCTGTTCCAGCCGCACCACGCCGAATTCAACGTAAACCCGGGTCCCATGGTGCTCATCAAGCGCAGCGTCTATGCAAAGATCGTGTGGACCAGGTAGATTCGTATGCCGCGCGTACTCAGAACGCTGATGCTCAGGGTGTGGTTCGCGCCCGTCAGGAGCTTTGCGCGCGGCGTTCTGCCCGTCATGCTGGCGGTGGCGCTGTTGAGCGCGGCAGCGCCGGTCGAGGCGCAGCACAGCCAGTCCGAGGTAGAAGCGGCATACCTGCTCAACTTCGGCAAGTTCATGCACGTCGCGCCTCCCGCCCAGGCGGGGCAGCGCAATGCGTTCGACATCTGCATCGTTGGCCGCGACCGCATCGGCAAAGCGCTGGAGGGCCTGGTTGCGAACGAGCAGATTGACAACCGCCCCGTGCGCGTCCGCCAGCTTACGGAGGCGCGCGAGGCGCGAAACTGCGATATCGCCTACCTGAGCGCTGAAGGCGAACGAATCGATGCCGATCTCGACGCGCTGAAGGGCGCGGATGTGTTGACTGTAAGCGATGCGCCCGATTTTCTCGGTGAAGGAGGCATGATCCAGTTACTGCTCTCTCAGAATCACGTGCGCTTCTCCGTCAACCTGCGCGCCGTGCGGCAGACACATCTTACGCTGAGCTCGGAATTGCTCAAGGTTGCGGTGGCCGTGACCGGGGCTCCCGCCGGGGAGGGCGCGCCATGAAGCTCTGGAACAGGCGCTCCATCGCGGCGCGGCTCACGCGCATGAACCTGCTGGTCACCGGGACTGCGCTGCTGGTCGCCTACGTGGCATTCGTTGCCTACGACGTGTATGCGCTGAGGCAGAACCTGATTACGTCGCTCGAATCGGATGCCTCGATACTTGGCTCGAACAGCATCACCGCGCTGCTCTACGACGATCCGCAGTCCGCCGGCGCAACGCTTTCGGCCCTTCGTGCTTCTCCGCATGTGCTTTCGGGCGCGATTCTTGATGAGAATGGAAAAGAGTTTGCCCGTTACGACCGGGTCGGCACCGCACCGGCCGCGATCTCTGAGCGCCTCGCGCCCGGCGACCGTTACAGCTACTGGTTGGTGGGACAGAACATCGTCCTCGGGCGCCGCATCGACTTCAGCGGAAAGACGATTGGCTCGGTGTACCTGGTTGCCGAGACCAGCGACCTCATCCACCACGCATGGCAGTTTGGTATTGTCTCGGCTTGCATCCTGCTCTTGTGCTTCCTTGTGGCGATCGCGGCCACCGCGGCCACGCGCCGGCTCATCACGCAGCCTCTCACGGAACTGACCGACGTCGCGCGGGTAGTGAGCCGCGACCGCGACTACTCCGTGCGCGCCCATCCTCCGCACACGTCGGATGAACTTGCTTTCCTCGTGGAGTCGTTCAACGAGATGCTGGGGCAGATCGAGCAGCGCGACGCCGCGCTCGACGAGGCCCGGAAAGCGCTCGAGCAACGGGTGGAAGAGCGCACCGCGGAACTGACCGCTGCGAACAGGGAACTGGAGGCGTTTTCGTATTCAGTGGCGCACGACCTCCGCGGTCCGCTGCAGCACATCAGCAACATCACGTTCCTGTTGCAGAGCAAGGCTGCCGCGCAGAATACCGAAGCCGCGGCGCTCATCGCAAAGCTCTTTGAAGCGAGCCGGCGCATGTCGTTGCTCATCGACGATCTGCTCAACCTCTCGCGCGCCACCAGCACGCCGCTGCACCGGACGGCGATCAACCTGAGCGAGATTGCGGAGAATGTCCTGAAGGGATTGCAGGCAGAAGACCCAACGCGCCACGTGAACTGGAACGTCGCGAAGGGTGCGCACGCCATCGCGGACGAAGGGCTGCTGCTGCTGGTGCTCGAGAACCTGCTCCGCAACTCCTGGAAGTACACAGCGCGGAAAGACGGCGCGCAGATCGAATTTGGATTCGCCGACAGCGGGCCGGACGTCGTCTATTTCGTGCGCGACAACGGCGTCGGCTTCAACCCGCGCTTTGCGGACCGCTTGTTCCGCCCCTTCCAGCGGCTTCACGCGCAGAGCGATTTTCCGGGCACCGGGGTCGGACTGGCGACCGTGCAGCGGATCATCGCGCGCCACGGAGGCAAAATCTGGGCCGAGAGCGCGGTGGACCAGGGAGCGAAGTTCTCATTCACGATCCCAGTGAATCCGGCCGACTGATCTCCGGTGTATTCCGCAAGCCGGGTGCCGGGAGGGATGTTCGCTCGTCTTGCGCTATGCGTGAATCGCCGCGCGATCCGTCGCGTGCTCTTCCTCTTCGGCAAGCGGCTCGCGAAGCGTCATCACCGGGCAGCGCGCGTGCGCCAGCACCTTATACACCGTGCGGTCGCGCGTAAGGTTGTCGAACGCGGACCGGTGCGTCGCTCCGAGGACGATCAGGCTGGCTTTGCGCCCCGATGCCTCGGCAAGGATCTCGATGGACGGATTGCCGTGCACCACGTGCGGCTCGATCATCACATTGCAATCGCGGGATGTGGCAGCGGCAAGGGTGCTCAGTTCGTGCATCGCGGCCGACTCGAGCCCTGTCGGTATGCCCTTCCGCTGCATTTCGGCAACCGGCGGCAGCACGTGGAGCAGGACAAGCCTGGCGTTAAGAGTGGCCGCGACATGGCCGGCAAGTGCTGCGCTCGGGCGAGAGGTCTCTCTGAGAGTGGTGGCGTGCAGCACAGTCCTCTCGGATTGGGTGCTCTCCACCTCGAGATGAGCCTCGGGTCCCACGGTAATGACCGGGATGTTGACCGAACGCAGCACTTGTTCTGCCACGGAGCCGATGAGCAGTTTGCTGATTTTGCCCCGGCTCCGGGTGCCAAGAATGATGCGGTCCACGTGAAACTGTCGCGCCGCCGCCAGGATCTGCTGCGCGGCGTTTCCCTCGCGCACCAGCCCCTCGCAGACTACGTGACGTTTCCGTGCCGCTTCGCAGATTGATTCGAGAGCGCGGGCCGCCGTGTCGAGCGCCCCCGCCGGATCGTAGTAAGGCATTCCGGATGCGTCAGAGGCCACGGCCTCGCTGGTTGGCACGGCATGCAGCAGGATCAGCCTCGCGCCTGTCTCCGCGCCCTGTTGCAAGGCGTGCGGCATAAGGCCGTCGAGATCGCTGAGGTCCGAGGCTACAAGAATGATGCCCGGACGCGACCAGCGGTCCTGTTCGATCTTTGCCATTGCGCAACCTCGCAACTTGAAAGCGTGGCACCAATTGTAGGCCCGGACAGTGCGGCGGCGCACTCGAAGATGTGAGCCACATCACACCCGCCGAGTTACGCCATCACCTCGGAGAAGGCTTTACGAAAGGTCATCATCTCATCGGGCAGGCCAACGGTGACCCGCACCTGTGTCGGACAGGATGGCCAGGGGCGGCCGATGTAAACCTCTTTGGCGGCCATGGCGGCAATCACGTCCTTGGCAGGCCGCCGCGTGTCAAGCATGAAGCAATTGCTCTCCGATGGAGTAACCGAGTAGCCCTGCTGCTTGAGCCATGCGAGCGTGTCTGTGCGCGTCGCGGCAATGGCAGCCTTGCGCGTAGGAACGAGGCTCGCATCCTGCAGGCTGGCGCGCGCGGCGAACATGGCCGACGCCGGCAGCATGTTGCGTCCGAAGTAGTCGAGCTTCTTCATCAGGTCCGGCCGTCCAATCGCGAAGCCCATCCGCATGCCGGCCATGCCGTAGATCTTGGAGAAGGTCCGCAGGACAATCACGTTCCTGCCTTCCTTGACGTAGTTGAGCGAGCGCGGCTCATCGCAGAAGTGGATGTAGGCCTCGTCGATGAGAACGATAGTGTTCTTCGGCGCGTGATTGACGGCGTAATCGATGTCGCTGTGCGGCGTGCACGTGCCCGTCGGGTTATTCGGGTTGCAGATGTAGATGACGCCAGTCGCAGGCGACGCAGCAATCATGGCGCGGATGTCATGCAATGCGGCGCCTTTCGGATCCGCGAGCCGGATCTTGATAATGGGCGAGCCGGCCGCAGCGGCCGACCACTCCGGCGCCTCGTAGCCGGGGTCGGCCGTCACCAGCGGGTTCGACGGCGAAGTGAACGCGAGCACGGTGTAGGCAAGCGGTTCGCTCGAGCCGGCATAGAGCCGAATGCATTTGGGATCGAGTCCCTCCTGCTGCGCGAACAGGTTCACGACCTCATCTTCCATGTTGAAGTAGTAGCGGCCGCCCTTGGGAATGAGATCGGCCATCACCTGGCGCGCGGCGTCGCAGGGGCCCATGGGGTTCTCGTTCGAATCGATGTGGACGCCCTTGTTGGGATCGCCGCTGCGGTGCGCGCGCTGCGCCCAGGCCAGGTGGGCTTCCGAAACGATGGGCATAGCGGCCAGTGCCGAGGCCCCCGCTGCAAAACGGAAGAACGAACGGCGCGAGATCATGGGGTCGAGAGACGGATGCATCGGAGGACCTCCTCAAATAACGACGCGTGCCAGCCGGCAGAAGCGCTGCCGTTCCAGGGAACCGGGTGGTGCAGGGGTTCATAGGGGAAGCGCGAAGCCCGATGCAAACAAGTTAGCCCCGCCGGGGTCGGCGCACAAGGGGGAAATGCATAAAGAGTCCGCCCCGACGTAACCCAATTCCGCCGCGATTTTCCAGTTCTCCCGAGGTCATCGCGTCTGCTACCATTCCGCACAGCGTGAGGGACGCAGCCGGTCCGCGGAAAGGGCTCCAAGCCCAGCCTTTCAGGTTCTTTCCCACTCCTTCTTTCGGCCCGAACTTGCGGACGACGGGCGCTAAACGAAAGGAGGCTCCATGCCCGACAACTCTTCGCCGTCGCCCCGCGCGCTTCCCGACCGGCCCAACCTTCGCCACCTGAAAGATGAAGCGAAGCAATTGCTTCGCGAAGGCCATGCCTCGTCTCTGGCAGAGGCGCAACTCCGCGTCGCGCAACAATATGGATTCGCAAGCTGGCCACGCCTCAAGCAGCATGTCGATTCGGCCCACGAGACTGGCATGTTAAAGCACGCCATCGACTCCAACGATTTCGCAGCAGTGCGCACGCTGATGATGCGCAACCCCGAACTGCATCGCGCGCCGCTCGGCTACGGAAAGAACGGCCCCCTGACGTGGGTGGCGGAGTGCCGCATCCCGTGGGAGCCGCCGGGGCCGGCCCGGCTAGCTATGGCGCAGTGGATGATCGACAACGGCTCCGATGTGCACCAGGGCGGCGGCGGGCCGCTGATGAGGGCTGCGCTGCGCGACGACCGCATCCCTATGATGGAACTGCTTGTCCGCAACGGCGCCGACGTGAATGCGGAGTGGAGCGGACGATTTCCCATCCTGTTTGCGCCATGCGAGACGCTGGCCCCGCTTGCGCTCAAGTGGCTGCTCGACCACGGCGCCGACCCGCAACTGCCCACCAACCGCGGTCACGAGTCCCCTCTCGATTACGTCATCGGGACATACTCGCGGTCGGTATTGCAGGCCCAATGCATCAAGCTGCTGATGGATGCCGGCTGCCCGGCGCGGCGCAACGTGCCGCCGGTGCTGGAACTCATGCGCGGGCGATTGGATCGTCTTGGCGAGATGATCGACTCCGATCCGGCCCTTGTGCATCGTCGCTTTCCGGAACTGGACTTCGGTTCGACGGCATATCGCCGCTTAACCCTTCGTGGCGCAACGCTGCTTCACGTCGCGGCAGAGTACGGAAACGTGAAGGCCGCGCAGATGCTCCTCGGACGCGGCGCTGACCCGAATGCACGAGCAGACGTGGATGCCGACGGCGTCGGCGGGCAGACTCCGCTGTTCCACGCCGCAAGCCAGTTCTTCGACTACGGCCTTGAGGTCGTGAAGTTCCTGGTTGGCGCCGGAGCCGATCTGAACCTGCGCGTGAGGCTGCCGGGCCACTACGAGGCGCCGGATGAATTTGTGGACTGCACCGCGCTTGGCTACGCGCGCCGGTTTCCCGGCCCGGATACTGCGTCCGTGGCATTTCTCCGGACGGCCGGTGCGGCGGAATAAATGGTGCAAACGACCCCGTGGCGGGACGCACCTGCGGGGCTGTACACTTCGTCTGCAAACGTTTTCGAGCAGCATGCACTGTAAAGCGTGCTTTTTCTGGCTGCGGAGCAATTTCGAGCGCTTAACCGCGTCGGGACGATCCGTTTTTGCTGCTTGACAAACACGGCAGTAAAACCATTTACTTAGGGGCGAACGTCCTTCAGTATTCCGGGTGCAAGCCCCCCAGGTGACTCATGTTCGGAGTGGCCACAATCTCTCCTTCTGCCCCTGCGGGACCGCTGGCGTCCGTACCGGCGCTGCTCGCCTTCAGCGCCGAGCCTCTCGCCCACTTGCGCCCCCTCGATATTGCCGTCATCGCCATCTACTTCGCGATGGTGATCTGGATCGGCTTCTACCTGAAGGGCCAGTCGGATACCGGCGAGCAGTTCTTTATGGCCGGGCGCGAGATGACCGCCTGGATCGCCGGACTCAGCTTCGTCTCCGCCAACCTGGGCTCGCTCGAGCTGCTGGGCTGGGCCGGATCGGCATATCAGTACGGCATTCTCGCCACCAACTGGTACTGGATCGGCGCCATTCCGGCCATGGTCTTCCTCGGCCTGGTGATGATGCCGTTCTACTACGTCTCGAAGACGCACTCGGTGCCCGGCTACCTGGACTTGCGCTACGGCGGCGAAGCCCGCACCGTGGCGGCCATTGCATTCGCCACCGAGATGATCCTGATGAGCGGCGTGAACATGTTCGCCATGGCCATCGTCATGAAGGTCGTGCTCGGGTGGGACATCAACTTCAGCATCATCGTCAGCTCGGTTGCGGTTGCGCTCTACGTCGGGCTGGGAGGCCTGCGGTCGGCGATCTTCAATGAAGTGCTCCAGTTCGTGCTCATCTGGGGCGGCGCGCTGCTGGTGCCGATCCTCGGCCTCTACCAGGCCGGCGGCTGGACCGGCATGCAGAGCAAGATCATCTCCAATCTCCACTCGGACAGCTACTTCCATCTGTGGCGCGATACGGGCAGCTTTGCTTCCAATCCCATGGGCGTTCACTGGACGGGCATCGTCTTCGGCCTCGGCTTCGCCATCAGCTTCGGCTACTGGACGACGGACTTCCTTGTGGTGCAGCGCGTCCTCGCCGCCCACAACCTGCGCGCAGCGCGCATGGCCCCGATCATCGGCTCGTTCTTCAAGATGGCCACGCCGTTCATCGTGATCCTTCCCGGCCTGCTCGGGCTGGTGCTGTTGCAGAATTCCGACGGAAGCCGCCGGCAGCTGGTGGGAGCAGACGTGGTCGCGGCTTGCACGGCGAGTTCAACCGGACAGCCGCTGGACCCCGCGGGGTGTTCCGCGGCGATGGCCAAGACAAACCTGTCGCCGGAGACACAGCAGAAGGTTTTGAGCGGCGCGCCGGACTCCGAGCTGCACGACTACAACCAGGCCCTTCCCCTGATGATGGTCCGCTATCTTGGCCCCGGACTTCTGGGCCTCGGCATCACGGCGCTCATCGCCGGGTTCATGAGCGGCATGGCGGGCAACGTGAGCGCATTTTCCACAGTGTGGACCTATGACATTTACCGGCCGCTGATCCACAAGAATGCCACCGACAAGCACTACGTGCTGGTCGGCCGATTGTCGATTGTCATCGGCGTGGTCGTCTCCATCGGCGCTGCGTACCTTGTTCAGCAGTTCCACGGCATCATGGACTACGTTCAGGCGCTCTTTTCCATCTTCATTGCGCCGCTCCTCGCCGCCATCATGTTCGGCATGTTCTGGAAGCGCGCCACGCGCATGGCTGGTTTCCTCGGCCTCTTCACCGGCATCCTGTTTTCGGCGGGCCTGTTCGTTTGGGTCAAGCTCAACCCCGCGAAGCTCGCGATCGTCGCTCTTTCGCCGGATGCCAAGCCGATGGCTGAGAACGTATTCCGCGCGCTGTGGGCCTTCTGCTTTTCGGCCATCGTCATCATTGTCGTGAGCCTGTTAACCAAGCCTCGGCCGGTAGCCGAGTTGGACGGGCTCGTCTACGGCGCCACAAAGCTACCCACCGAAGAGTGGGTGCCGTTTTACAAGCGCGAGTGGTTCTGGGCGACGGCGGTTGGCATCATCTTTGTGGTTCTCAACGTCATGGTGTGGTAACGGAGAAGAGTCATGCATGGTTCGCGTATTCCGATCTGGTTTTTTATCGGGCTGCTTCTCGCGGTCTATGGAGGGATGATTCTCGGTTACGGGTTGTACGAGTCCACGACCGGCAACTTTGCGCCGGGCGTCCAACTGACTGAGCTCCACACCCCGGTCTGGTGGGGCGCGCTCCTGCTCGTGCTGGGGTTGGTTTATCTGTTCAAGTACCGGCCCGGGAAGACGAAGTAGGCAAACAGTTTTTATTCTTGCGGCACGTTCGCGTCGCTGCGATCCACGCAATCATCCTGCCGAGGATTCGGCAAACGCAACTCGCCGCCCTGCGGCAAGACCTCAAGGAGTGACACGAACATGGCAGCGCAACGAGCAATGACCTTCGGGATTGTGGTGGGGAATCGCGGCTTCTTTCCCGATCATCTTGCAAAAACTGGCCGCGAAGAGATTCTCTCGGTATTGAAAGAGGCCGGGGCAAAGGCGATCGTGCTGACCCCGGAAGAATCGAAATACGGCGCAGTGGAAACCTACGTGGAAGCCCAGCGCTGCGCCGAGCTTTTCAAAAAGCACGCAGAGCAGCTTGACGGCATCATCGTCACGCTGCCCAACTTCGGCGAAGAGCGCGGCATTGTCGACGCGATCCGCCTCTCGGGACTGAAGGTTCCGGTGCTGGTGCAGGCCACGCCCGACCGCTCCGACAACATGACCATCGCCGTCCGCCGCGACAGCTTCTGCGGCAAAATGAGCGCCTGCAACAACATGATGCAGTACGGCATCAAGTACTCGCTCACGACGCTCCACACCGAGGCCGTTACTTCGAAGGAATTCAAGGCCGACCTCGAGTGGTTCTCGGCCGTGTGCCGCATCGTCAAGGGCCTCAAGAACCTGCGCATCGGCGCCATCGGCGCGCGCCCCACGGCCTTCAACACGGTGCGCTACTCCGAGCGCATTCTCGAGACCAACGGCATCACCGTCGAGACGCTGGACCTCTCCGAAGTCTTCGGCCGCATCAACCGGCTAAAGGATTCCGATGACGTGGTGCAGGAGAAGCTCAAGAAGATCAAGGACTACGTCTCCACCGCCGGCATCTCCGAAGAAGGCCTGATCAAGCAGTCCAAGCTCGCCGCTGTCGTCGAAGAATGGATGAAGCAGGCGCACATCAACATCACCGCTCTCCAGTGCTGGACCTCGATGGAAGAGTTCTTCGGCGTGGTGCCCTGCACCGTCATGAGCATGATGTCCAACGAACTGCTGCCGTCGGCCTGCGAAGTCGACGTTCCCGGCGTGCTCAGCATGTACATGCTCGCGCTCGCCTCCGGCACGCCGTCCGCGCTGCTCGACTGGAACAACAACTACGGCGACGACCCGAACAAGTGCGTCTGCTTCCACTGCTCCAACCTGCCCAAGCACTTCTTCAAGGACGTCCGCATGGACTACCAGGAGATCATCGCCGGAACCGTCGGCAAGCTCAACACCTTCGGCACCTGCGTGGGCCGCGTGAAGGCCGGCGGCATGACGTATGCGCGCTTTTCCACCGACGATCGCCGCGGCGTTGTTCGCGGCTACACCGGACCGGGCCGCTTCACCGACGATCCGCTCGAAACCTTCGGAGGCGCGGGCGTGGCGGAGATTCCCGAGCTGCAGAAGCTGCTCAAGTACATCTGCCGCGAAGCCTTCGAGCACCACGTCGCGGCCAACTTCAGCGACGTTTCGAAGGCCATCCACGAAGCCGCCTCCAACTATCTCGGGTGGGAGAGCCACTACCACCCGAGCCTGGACTAGGCAGGCGAGAAAACCAGAGGGCGTTGACGGACATCGTCAACGCCCTTCGCATGTGGCCGCACAATCATCGGAAGGGGCGCTCTTATGGGTAAAAGGATCAGCAAGGATCTCGTAGTCGGCGGGAATACTCTCGTAACTCAATCCGCGTGGAACGACGAGCTGGAGCACAAGCACCAGAAGCTGGTCGAATGGCTCCGCGCAAACAAGCTTGGGGGCGTACTCATTCGCCGCAACGAGAATGTGGCGTGGATAACAGGCGGGGCAGTCGAGCTGCGTGTGCTTACTCCCTGCGAGACCGGCGTAGCCGCGCTGCTGGTTACGGCCGAGGACAGGCGCTACTACTTCACCACGGAAAACGAAGCCCCGCGCCTGCACGATGAAGAATTCGGCGCGCTCGATTTTGAGCCCGTGACGTTCCCATGGTTCGCCGACGATACTCTGGACACAGCGAAGAAGCTGGCCGGCGGCCCGCTCGCTTCGGACACGCCATTCCCCGGAACCTCGCCCGCGAATCTCTTTCCGCTGCGCCAGTCGTTGAGCGAGACCGAGATCGCGCGCTACCGCTGGCTCGGCGAAGAGACAGCAGACGCAACAGTCGAATCCCTGCACGCCGTCGAGCCGGGCCTCAGCGAGTACGATCTCGAGGCCATCACCGCCGCCAATCTCCTGCGCCGCGGCATCCTGCCTTCGGTCTATCTCTACGCGGTGGACGATCGCATCTTCAAATACAAGCACGCCGTCGCCCGCGGCCGCCGCCTCAAGAGCTACGCCATGCTCAACCTGTGCTCGCGCAAGTGGGGACTGGCGATTTCCATCACGCGGTTTATCCACTTCGGCGCCCTGCCCGCCGAACTCGCCGCGCGCTTCAAATCCGCGGCGCAGGTGAACGCCGCTCTGCTAGACGCCACGAAGGTCGGCGCGACCTCGGCAGAGCTGTTCCGCGTCGCGGAGCAGGCCTACGCGGCCGAGGGCTTCCCCGGCGAAGAGCGCTTCCACCATCAGGGCGGCCCCACCGGCTACGGAGAGCGCGAATGGGTCGCAACACCCAATGGAACCGAGGCGGTGGTGAACAATCAGGCCTTCGCGTGGAACCCCAGCATCCGCGGCGGCAAGGCCGAAGACACCGTGATTCTCCGCGATGGCAAGATCGAGTGGCTGACTGCCACCCCCGAGCTTCCGGAAATCGACGCCACCGTGAATGGAAAGAAGTATCCCGCAGCCGGAGTGCTGGTGAAGTGACGAGGACCAGGCGCCTGGCACTAGGAAGTTTGCAGCACCATGACGCGCTTCAAAGAGCTCGCACGGATCGAAGCTGCCATTAAGCACCGGGACGAATCCGACCTCCGCTGGGCGTTGGAATACTGCAGAATGCGCGTATCCAATTGCACTCGCAAACACGGCGTCCAGCGTAGGAAACAGATCGAACGGAGAGTGATGGCGGCTCTCGAGGTCCCTAGTCCCTAGTCCCTCGTCCCTGCCTCACCGGCTCGATCGCAACGCGCGCCGTCAGCACTACCAGCGCGGCCCACAGCACATCCGCCCCAAGCAGGTGCGCGATCTGCAGCCACGTCGGCGCAAGCAACAGCACATCCATCACTCCCAGCACGTACTGCGCCCCAAGCAGCGCCAGAACCAGCGCCGACAACCCACGGTTGTCCCAAACCGCAGTGCGACGGCGGGCGCGAGCCGCCAGCCAGATGACAAAAATGCTGGCAAGGAACGCGATCGTAGGATGCGTCCACCGCCAACGCACGAGCCACCCGCTCGTTGCCGCAAAATCCTCGCGGAGCGCCGCGCCCAGCGACGTTGCCGGAAACAGCGTGTCGCCGAGAGCCGCCAGAGATCCCGTAACCCCGACCATCATCACCACGATCACGCACGCGATCACTCCGATCGGCGCGACCACCCGAATCGTGTCGCGCGTGAACCCTTGCCTCCGGCTCAGTAGGTGCGCAGTCAGCGTCAGCGCCGCCAGCAGCAGCAGCGTGTTTGTGAGATGCAGCGCCAGGTACGGCGCCCGCAGCGGCGACTGGCTCTGGGCGGTCAGGCCGAGCTTGACGAGCAGCGCTCCCAGGATCGCCTCAACAAGCGTGAACACGACAGTCGCCGTCGCCGCGGAGCGCGCCAGATGTCCCTTCACCGTGCCCATGAAAGCCCAGATCATGAGCCCGACCGCCGAAAAGAATGAGATCCCGCTGGTCACGCGATGCGTAAACTCGATCATCGTGTCCACGCGCGGCGAGTGCTGGATCATCGTCCCGTTGCAGAGCGGCCAGTGGTCTCCGCAGCCCGCGCCTGAGCCTGTTGCGCGCACCAACCCGCCCCAAAGAATTACAGCAATAAAGTATGCAAGGACGCCCCACGCGAAACGTCGCAGTGCGGGGGATGGAAGCCGGCGCGCATCCACAGAAACAGCAGCGTAAGACATCTACAGGGACTCCAAAGCGTACCTCTCAGTGTAGAACAGAACGCGATTCTCCTCCGCCGCGGCATACCTGATGCTGCGACAGCGCCAATCCGCTATGCCTCAGACTTTTCGAATTCTGCGGCCAGCGTTCCGGTTCGCGCCGGCGTCAGCGGTGGCCGCACGCTCTCGCTTCCCCATCCGAAGAGAAACTTCGTTGCCGGCCCGCACACGCGGCCCTGGCAGGGTCCCATCGCGCAGCGCGTGTGCAGCTTTGCCTCGCGTCCGTTGCGAAGGCCTTCGAGCGCGCGGAATCGCACATCCTCGCATCGGCACACGATCGTCTCCGGCTCGGCCAGCGCGCGCAACTCCGGGCGCAGCGCGAACGCGTCTTCAAGCTGCCACGCGAATCGCAGCATGCGATCGCGCCGCTTGTAGAGATGCGCCGCCGGTCGCCCCGCCGCCGCGAGGCCCGCAATCTCGCCCTCAACGAGCGCCTTGTCAAGGCCCCCAATTCCGGTCAACTCTCCCGCGCAATACACGCCGGGCACGCTCGACTGCTGCGCCCCATCCACCGCGGTAAATCCGTCATCAATGCGGCATCCAAGCAGCCGCGGCAACTCCAGGTTCGGCACAAGGTGAAATCCGCACCCAAGATAATCGCATGCAATCTCCCGCAACCGGCCACCGTCGCTCACCTTCACCGCGCGCAACCAGCCATCCCCGTGCGCTTTCGTCACCCATGCGCTCGTCCGGAAAGGTGCGCCCATCGCAGCGCGATAACGCGCGCCCTCGAGCAGCTTTGCCGGAAAAGCCTTCAGCGAAACGCCGAACGAAATCAAGCGCCTCAGCGGCGCCTGCTCGAACACGCCCGCAATCTTCGCGCCGTGCTTCGCAAGGTTCGCGGCAACCGCAAGCAGCAGTGGCCCGGTGCCGCTCAGCACAACGCGCTTGCCTTCGATCGGCAGCCCCGCCTTGACCATCGCCTGCAGTCCGCCCGCGCCCATCACGCCCGGCAGTGTCCAGCCGGGGAAGGGAAGGAATCGCTCGCGCGCTCCCGTGGCCGCAATGATCCGCTCATACTTAAGGTCGTTGTAGCCATTCTCGTCTTCAAGCCTGATCACGCCTGCGCCAGGCTGCTCCACAACGCGCGTGCCGCTCCGGATCTCCACGCGCGCCGTCTGCACGCGCCGTATCAGTGCGGCAAATGCGTGTCCATGCGGCCCCGCTGCGTCGGCTGAATACCCGCGCCAGATCTGCCCGCCGGGCGCCGGATTATCATCCGCCATCACGACGCGTGCACCGGCTTCAGCCGCGACTGCCGCTGCCGCCATTCCTGCGGGCCCGGCGCCCACAACAAGTACATTGCAAGCGTTCAACCCGTCACCACCGTCATGCCATCCCGCGCCGTTAGCTGGCACGTTCTCACATGCGCCGCGCCGTCGACCGTAGCCCGGCACTCCATGCAGATGCCCATCCCGCACAATGGAGCGCGCGGCTCGCCCTCCACGGAAATTCGGCACGCCGCGCCGGCCTCAAGAATCGCCGCTGCCACGCTCGCGCCTTCGCGCACGTGCGCCTCGCGCCCATTCACGAGCAAAACGATCCCGGTGGTGTGATCGCCGCGCGCCTTCATCGCTCCAATTCTCCGCGTCCTTCAGGCGACTCAAATTGTAACGGACTGTATACTTCGCGTGGAGCCATCGGCGCGGAGCGACTCGCATGGATGCCTCAACATTTGACGCGATCATTGCCGGAGGCGGCATCGTCGGAGCGGCCTGCGCCGCCGCCTGCGCACGGGCCGGCATGCGCGTTGCGCTCATCGAACGCGACATACTCGGCAGCGGCGCCACTGCCGCCGGCATGGGCCACATCGTTGTCATGGACGACTCCGAAGCTCAGTTCGCCCTCACGCGCGATTCGCAACGGCTCTGGCACCAGCTTGCGAAAAAGCTGCCCGCATCCGCCGAATACGAGCAGCGCGGCACATTGTGGATCGCCGCCGACGAAGAAGAGATGGCAGAAGCCGAACGCAAGCGCGCCTTCTACAACGAGCGCGGCGTACCGGCCGAATTGCTCACGGCCGCGCAACTCGCCGCCAGCGAGCCCAATCTGCGGCCCGGCCTCGCCGGCGCATTGCTGGTTCCTGAAGACGCCGTAGTCTATCCGCCAACCGTCGCGCTGCACCTCGCCCGTGAAGCCGAGCGCCTCGGCGCAACGCTGATCCTCGGCCGCTCGGTCACACACCTGGCGCGCGGCGAAGCCGTGCTCAACGACTATGCTCGCTTCCGCGCCCCGCGCCTCGTCAACGCCACCGGCGCGTGGTCGCCGCAGTTCGCCGCGGAGATCCCCGTGAAGATGCGCAAAGGCCACCTGGTCATCACGGACCGCTACCCGGGATTCGTTCACCATCAGCTGGTCGAACTTGGCTATTTGAAAAGCGCTCACTCATTCGGCGCGGATTCCGTCGCCTTCAACGCGCAGCCGCGGAGCACCGGCCAGATCCTCATTGGCTCGTCGCGCCAGTACGGCAACGAAAACATCGCTGTCGATCAGCACATGCTCAGCGCCATGCTGCAGCGTGCCGCGCTCTACATGCCGGCGGTTTCTTCGCTGAGTTCCATCCGAGTCTGGACCGGCTTCCGCGCCGCCACGCCCGACAAGCTTCCGCTCATCGGGCCATCCATTTCGGACGATTCGGTCTGGCTCGCAACCGGCCACGAAGGTCTCGGCATCACGACCTCGCTTGCCACCGCCGCACTCATCGCCGCGGAGTTTACCGGCGTCCGCCCGCGCATCGCGCCCGAGCCGTATCTGCCCGCGCGCTACGCGGCAGCCGCACAAGGTAAGGGTCATCCATGAATTGGAGTGGCTTCAGATCGGCCAATCTGCCACTCACGGCCATGTCGAAGTGATTCTCAGAAAGTAATCTTCACTGCGAGTTTGTCAGCGTCAGAACGGAATATCGTCGTCCGAAATCTCGGCCGCCTGCGAATAGTCGTCCTGGCCCGCCGGCTGCCGCTGGTCAACGCTGCTCGCGGCGCTCGCCGGACGGCTGTAGCCGCCCGCGCCTCCCCCGTCCTCGCGGCCTGACAGAAGCGAAAGATCGTTGACGATGATCTCCGTCCGGTAGATCTTCTTTCCCGTCTCCTTGTCGTCCCAGTTGCGGGTCGTGATCCGCCCTTCGATGAAAAGCTTGTGGCCCTTCTTTACATAATCGCGAATGATCTCCGCAGTGCGCCCATACGCCACCACGTTGTGCCATTCGGTTCGGTCCTGCCAGTTGCCCTGCTGATCCTTGGTGCGGTCCGTCGTGGCCAACCCGAACGTGGCCACCATGGTGCCCCCGCCCGTCGAACGGATCTCCGGGTCCTTGCCCACATTCCCAAGCAAAATTACCTTGTTTACGCTCTTTGCCATATCGTGCTCTCCGCCGCCGCGGTCCGCTGACGGGGTCCCCGGTTACAGGTTCAATGCTAAAGCCACACCGTCTCCGGCCGGCGAACCTGTCGTGGACTCTCCTTTCGTCGAATTCCTTGCGGTCTCGAAAAGTATAAACGGTCCGGTGCACCGCAAATGTGCGCCTGGTCCGCGCGGTCTACCTGCCGCGGTCGAGCCTGCGGTTGCGCAGCCATTTCGCGATCCCCAGCGTCAGCAGCATGCTGCCGAACGGCACGCACATCAGCGTTACGATCAGCGCGAACCAGCCGCCATTTGTGTGTGCCCCGGTGCGAGACAATCCACCCAGCACAGTCTCCAGCAGCGCTGCGGCAACCGCGCCCGCGGCTACCATCCATCCGCCCCAGCGCAGCAATTCCGTCGTTCCGTCTTGCATCGAGCGGCTCTTCATGTTGGTTTCGCTGGTCCGCATGCGCATGGTCATCTGTGCCGTTATCCCCGGCCCAGGGCCGCGTGCAGCATAAAGTAGGTAATCACGCCCGTAACCGATACATACAGCCAAACCGGAAACGTCCATCGCGCGATCTTCTTGTGCTGCGGAAACCGCCGCGTCAGCGAGAAGAAAAATGTCACCAGGATCATCGGCAGCGCCACCGTCGCCAGCACAATGTGGCTCGCCAGCAGAGAAAGGTACAGCCCGCGGAACGCCGCATGCACCGGATAGCGCACGTCGCCGTGCAGCGCGTGATGCAGGATGTAGCTCACCAGGAACATCGTCGAGAACACGAATGCAGTGGTCATCGCCCGCCAGTGAGCGTTGATCTTTCGCGCGCGGATAAAGATGAACCCAGCCGTCAGCGCAGCCGCGCTCAATCCGTTCAGCAGCGCATTCAGCCCCGGGAGAAATGCGTAGCGCTCTCCGCTCTCGTCGATCGCCGGGTGAATATAGATCAGCCACAACAGAAACACGATGGCCCCGACGCTGATGAGCAGGATACCCAGAAACGCCGATTGCGCGGCGGGCGGTCGCTTTGAAGAAGGTGCAACAGTCGTCATTGATTCTCTTTAACTTGATTCTAGAGCCAATCGGCCGGCAGCGTCCGTACTGACTCGCTAACAGGCCGACTCGCTGACTCGCTGCTTTTCACCGCTTCGCAATGGCGCACAGCATCAGCGTCGTCATCAGCAGAGGCAGGTAGATCACGCTCACCTTCAGCAGGTCGCGTGCCAGCATGCGGCTCTCCGCCGCTGCCTTGGTCCGCAAAATGCCCGAGAAGCGAATCGTATAGGCGAGATAAAGCAGCCCCAGCGCCGCCGCCACAACGGCGTACGTCACGCCCGTCATCCCCAGCCGCCACGGCGCCAGGCTCACGGGAATCATCAGCACCGCGTAGAACATCGCCTCGATCACCGTCGACCATCCATCCGGCTGCACTACCGGCAGCATGCGGATCCCGGCCTTCGCGTACTCCTCGCGATACATCCACGAAATCGCCATGAAGTGCGGAAACTGCCACACAAACAAAATCGCGAATAGGGCCACCGCCGGCCATTCGATCCGTCCCCGCGCCGCCGTCCACCCCAGCATCGGTCCCATCGCGCCCGGAAACGCCCCAATGAACGTCGCCAGCGTCGTCACGCGCTTCAGCGGTGTGTACACCGCCACATACGTGAATGCCGTCAGCAGCGCCAGCGCCACGGTCAGCAGATTGGTGTGCAGCAGCAGCCACCATCCGCCCAGCGCCAGCGCGCCCAGCCCCGCGGCCACGCCCATCGCCAGCGGATAGCGTCCCGCAGCCAGCGGCCGGTCCGCCGTCCTCGTCATCAGCGCGTCGGTCTTGCGCTCAAGGCACTGGTTCAGCGCGCCCGCTCCGGCGCTCACCAACCCGATTCCCAGCAGCGTGTCCAGCAGCCCGCGCTGCAGCGTCGAAATCCCCGACTGCATTGAACCGAGGTAGAATCCGGCCCACCCCGTAATCACCACCATCCCCGTCACGCGCACCTTGAACAACTCGCGTAAATCCGAGATCAGGCGCGCCGTAACCCCCGGCTCGGGAACATGAATCGCTCCATGCGCATGCCCTTCGGCCGGCGGCGCAAGCTCCATCGGAATTGCGGTTTGATGCGCCATTATGGCGAAAGAAGTACCTCGGAAGGGGAGTGCCCACAGGCTTCAGGGGCGTCTCCTCCATCATACCAAGCCGGCACTATCGAGGTCCCGCGGCGCGGGACACCTCCGCAGCCACCTCATTCGGAGTGAGCTCATCCACAGAAATCGTCACGTGCGCCATGCGATACAACGGCAGCCTGCGCTCATACCGCGCCCGCAGATTCGCCTGGTCCGCAAGCACCGGCCGCGTGTGCTCCGTGCCGCCGCACCGCGTGAGCGTCGTTTCGAGCGTCACTTCCAGGTGCACCAGCAGGGTCCCAGCTTGTCCCAGCAGAAACTCGCGTGTCCCCGCGTCCTCAATCGCTCCGCCGCCGAGAGCCAGCACCAGCCCGTCCTCGCCCGCCAGCCGCGCAATCGTCTCCCGTTCCCGCTGCCGGAACGCTGCCTCGCCATGCCGCGCGAAAATCTCGCTGATCCGCATGCCGGCCTCGGCCTCGATCACATCGTCCGCATCGACGAACCGCCAACCAAGCCGCTCCGCCGCCAGCGGCCCCACCGTGCTCTTGCCCGACCCCATGAAACCCGTCAGCACGATCCGGCGGATCGCTCGACGATTTGCGTCACTTCCCAAGCTCGTCCCCCGTTCCACTACTCTCTCTGTCCCGGAGCCTGCACTGAGCGAAGCCGTAGGGTCCCTCTGTCCCTTTGTCCCTCTGTCCCTGTTTTTCTCATGCCAGGACCATCACAACCGCCCCCGCCGTGATCAACGCCCCGCCCGCAATCGCCATCGCATTCATCTTCTCCCCCAGCAGCAGCCACGCGAACACCATCACCAGCGGCACACTCAGCTTGTCCAGCGGAGCCACGCGCGAAGCCGGTCCCAGTTGCAACGCGCGAAAGTAGCACAGCCACGAGAGCCCAGTCGCAAGCCCGCTCAGCGTCAAAAACATCACCGTCCGCCGGTCCAGGTCGCGAATTTCGCCGTGCTTGCCCAGTGCCAGCGCAATGCCCCACGCAAACACGACCACGACCGTAGTGCGGATCGCCGTTGCCAGGTTCGAGTCCACGTGCTCTACACCCACCTTGGCCAGCAGAGCAGTAGCCGCGGCGAAGATAGCCGACAGAATCGCCCAGAATATCCAGCTCATGACCTACATCCTATTCGCCGCGCCCCGTCAGCTAAACTGTCCCTCGGGGCTCTCGGCCCGGTGTATTCTTTGTCCCTCTGTCCCTTTGTCCCTCGGTCCCTTTGTAGTTGTTTTTCCTGACCCCTGACCCCTGATCCCTGCCTCATGCGCCACGGCAAGCCCAGCCGCACCGCCCTCCGCGTCGCCATCCGCCGCGCCGCGCATCAGCTCGTGGACCATCCACCCGTCCTCGACGATCCCATCGCCGTCCGCCTCATCGGCCCCGGCTATGAGAATGACCTCGAGCGCGCATCCCACACCGTCGCCCGCGACTTCCGCTGCTTCATGGCCGCGCGCAGCCGCTACGCCGAAGACCATCTCGCCCAGGCCGTCGGCGCCGGCGTGCTGCAATACGTCGTCCTCGGCGCCGGCCTCGACACCTTCGCCTGGCGCAATCCGTTCCCGCACCTGCGCGTCTTCGAGGTCGACTTCCCCGCCACGCAGGAGTGGAAGCAATGGATGCTCGCCCAGGCCGGCCTCGCCCACCCCGAAAACCTCACCTTCGTGCCTCTTGACTTCGAGCACAAGACCCTCGCCGACGGCCTTCGCGAATCCGGCTTCGATACCGCATCTCCCGCCTTCTTCAGCTGGCTCGGCGTCGTGCCTTACCTCACGCTCGACGCCTTCCGCGCCACGCTCCGCACGGTCGCCGCACTCCCCGCAGGCACCGGCCTCGGCTTCGACTACACCCTTCCGCCCGAGACGCTCTCGCCCCAGCGCCGCGCCGTCTTCGACAACCTCGCCGGACGCGTCGCCTCTGCGGGCGAGCCATTCCGCCTCTTCTTCACTCCCGAGCAAGCCGAATCCGAACTCCGCAGCGCCGGCTTCCACCGCATCGAGCAGGCCGACCGCGAAGCACTCAATAATCTCTACTTCCGCAGCCGCGCCGACAACCTCAAGCTCTCTCCTGCCGGAGCCGCCATGCTTGCCACCGCCTGGATCTGACCGCCTGGCCACTAACCACTAGCCACTAGCCACTAACCCCTGCTTTACCATGAACTCATGCGCCAACCTCTCCAAGCCGCGTGTGCCGCGCTGCTCCTCGCGCTCACGGCGTGCGGCTATCACACCGTCGGTTCAGCCGCGCATCTCCCTCCCGACGTCCGCACTCTCTCCATCCCGACTTTCACAACGCGCACCGAGGCCTACCACACTGAAGCCCTCATGACCGAAGCCGTCCTGCGCGAGTTCGCCGCCCGCACACGCCTACGCGTCACCCCGTCGAGCTCGGGCGACCCCGACGCCATCCTCCACGGCGCAATCCTCCAGCAGACCGTCTCCCCGCTCACCTACAACACCACCACGCAGCAGTCGTCGAGTTACCTCATCACCATCGTCGCCTCGGTCACGCTCATCGGGCACGACGGCCGCGTCCTCTACGAGAACAAGAACTACGTCTTCCGCCAGCAGTTCCAGTCCACGACAAACCTAGCCGTGTACTTCGACGAAAGCCCAGCCGCCGAAGACCGTCTCAGCCGCGACTTCGCGCGCCAGCTCGTGGCGGACGTGCTGGAGAGTCTATGAAACAAGGGACAAAGGGACCATGGGACAAAGGGACAAAGGAGTCCCCTGAAGATCGCGACAAAGGTACAGAGGAAGCGGATCCGCTATTTCTTAAGCGTCCGCATCAGTGCGTTAAGCATGCGGCTGACATCGGCGCTAAGTGCTCCCGCCTCCCGGCGTGATTCCTTCGAACCAAAGTTCAGCGCTTCGGAGATCGCTAGCTGGGTTTGTATTTCGCACACCGAGCCGCGCGCGTGCCCGAGAAACTGAACGTATTCGCCTCTCGTCGAGCGTCCATACCCCTCGGCGATGTTGCTTGCGACTGAAACGGATGCTCTTCGAAGTTGATTGGTTAAGCCAAACTTCTCGCTTGATGGAAATCCAGAAGTGAGCTTGTATACCGTAACGCTAAGGTCAACTGCACGCTGCCACACAATTAGGGTTTTGAAGGAATCGCCCATCCCTGCTCCGCTTGATGTAAGAGAATTCAGTAAAGTATACGGGCTAAACGCTGTAGCATGCCGTGACTCCGGCCGCGGATGACGTCATCTATTCGAGGTAAACACACTGAACGCAATGTCGTGGCAACACTTGGTTTCCTTTCCCTCTGTCCCTCTGTCCCTCTGTCCCTTTGTCCCTCTGTCCCTTTGTCCCTCTGTCCCTTTGTCCCTCTGTCCCTTTGTCCCTTTGTCCCTTTGTCCCTCTGTCCCTTTGTCCCTCTGTCCCTTTGTCCCTCTGTCCCTTTGTCCCTCTGTCCCTTTGTCCCTCTGTCCCTTTGTCCCTGCTATCCTGTAGCCGAATGTTCCGCCCATCATCAGAACGGAGCGAAATCCGTTGACCGCCTCCCGTTGGGGCGCGGGATTCAGCGCCGTAGCCCGCTTCGTCTCCGAAATCGAAGCGGCCGCCAAAAACTCAGGCCCACTCAAGCCCGGCTACGTCCTGGCCGGCGACGAAATCTTCCTCCAGGACCGCTGCCGTGCCGCCGTCCTGAAAGCCTTCGTCCCGCCTGAACTCAGAGACTTCTGCCTCTCCGACCTCGATCTCGCCTCCACATCAATCTTCGACATCCTTGACCGCGCACAGACGCCCTCGCTCATGGCCCCGTTCCAGGTCATCTTCATCCGCAACGTGCGCGCCCTCTACACTCGCGGCGCCAAAAAAGACGAGTTCGCCGCGCTCGACCGCTACTTCCGTTCGCCCAACCCGCAGGCGCTGCTTCTCTTCATCGCCGACTTCATCCGCATCCCCTCCGACGCGCGCCGCATGGACATGGACGACAAGAACCGCTTCGAGCGCCTCACCGAAACCCTCGGCGAGCACTGCGGCATGGTCGAGCTCGCCCGCGTCGGCGAAGAAGACGCCATGCGCTGGGCCGTCGCCACCGCCCACGACGCCGGAACCCGCCTCGAGCCCGATGCCGCCCGCGAACTCGTCGATGCCCTCGGCGCCGACATGATGATGATCTCCTCCGAGATCGAAAAGCTGCTGCTCTACACTACCGGCCGCGGAAAAATAACCTTAGGCGACGTCGAAACCATGGTCCTCGGCGCCAAGCAGCGCTCGCTCTACGAACTGACCGACGCCATTAGCTCGCGCAACAAGCCGCGCGCCATCGCCCTGCTCCACGGCCTGCTCAACTCGTCCGACGCGGGCGAAGACGCCGCCATCGGCCACCTCTACATGCTCGCCCGCACCTTCCGCCAGATGCTCGTTATCCTCGAGAAGAACGTGCGCGACCAGCGCGCCATCTGGCAGGCGCTGTGGCAGGGCTTCCGCATCCCGCCCTTCGCAGCAGACGACCTCATCCGTCAGGCCCGCCGCTACAAATCACGCCGCGAACTCACCCGCGCCCTTCGCCTCATCGCCCGCGCCGACCTCGAGCTCCGCTCCTCCCCGCCCGACAAGCGCCTGGTCCTCGAGCGCCTCGTCTACGACCTCGCCTCCGAATCAAAGCCGCTGTCCCCATGGGCCGCCGCGCAACTCACCTTCTCCGAGCGATAACCTGCAACGCAGCGGCCTTTTCAGTCCGCACCCTATACTTCCGCTAGTTCTGCTCCATCATCTATGGCATTAGCCTCTCTCATGGAAGAGAGCGGAGCGCGCGTATTGAACCCTCGCACGGGACTACTGCTTTTGCTCGTCGCAATCGCTGCGGCGTGCCATGCGCAGGCTCCCTCCGCGCCGGCTCCGGCGTCCACCCAGCCGGACGACAGCGCGAACCGTTCCCGGTTCGCCCGCAACATACTCGATCTCTTCCACATGGCCGGCGAAACGCCGGGCCAGTTCCATCCGCTCACATTCTCCGAGCGCAGCCACCTTTATTTCCGCAGCCTGGTGAACCCGCTCAGCTTCGTAAGGGTCGCCGCCTCGGCTGGCATCGACCAGGCAAAAGACAAGCCGGAGGAATGGGAGCAGGGCGCATCCGGTTACGGCAAGCGATACGGAAATATCTTCGGGCAATACACGATTCAGCGCACCGTCACCTGGGGCTTGAGCAGCGCCCTGCACGAAGACAACCGCTACTTCAATTCCGGCAAGCACGCATTCTGGCCGCGCTCATGGTATGCCGTCGAGAGCGGCATTCTCGCCCGGCGCGACGACGGTTCCCGCCGCTTTTCCTTCTCGCAGGTAGGCGGAACCGCTGCGGGAGCATTCCTGGCCCGGCCCTGGCTCCCTCCAAGCCAGTCCTCCGCCGCCGATGGAGCGGAGAGCTTCGCCATTTCGATGGGCACGAACGTCGCCTTCAGCTTCGTCAAGGAATTCCTGCCTGACGTCGCCCGGCCCATCCTGCGCAAGCATTGACATCTATGCTTGTCCAGACGTAACACCTAACCACCCACCGCACTAACTCAAAGCTCGATGCTGTAAGTCGAGCTTTCAGACAGGGCCGCAAGTCAGGCCGCCCCTTGTGGATCTGTGTCCGGCCCGGGAAGCCTTGAAACAATGCCCCCGCGCAATCCCCTGGGTAAATCTCTGTCCAGGAATACCTGTCAAGTAGGGAACAAAAAGCGAAATACAATCAACTGGCTTCAAATCATAAGGTTACCCAATGAAAAACTTTCCTGGAAAGTGGCCGATCCATTTTTCAACCCTGTTATTCTTAACAATAGAGGCAGAAAACGCCTGTCAAATGCCCGCCATGCGCGGGCATTTCGCTTTTCAGGGGCAAGGCGTACGCACCGCCTGATTTTTTTGCGCTGTAACTCCGCCCCCCTGGACGCCCCCGCCTCAGCGGCCGGAAGAGGGGATGAACTTACTACAAATGTGTACGAAACTTACTACGTATGTGTAGGAAAATTACTGCATATGTGTGCGAAAATCACTACAAAAGCCGGTCAGGGGCAGCTCCGGACCCCGCATAATCAATCCGAAAACTCGACATTTTTGACCGGGAAGAGTGCTCCTCCCCCTTCCCCTGCGGACGATGCCAAACGTTCACCGCGCCTCGGGCCTGTTAACCAGAAAATAAATACCCCCCACCCCCCTCTCCTGTAAACCCTTTGGAATGTGAGGGGCAAAAAGGGGGCAAAATGGTTAATGAATTGATAATAAATAACTTGCCTCAATTTCTAAATGTGCCCAAAACGCCACTTTTTTGCCCCAGCTCGCCACTTTTTTCACCCATTTTGCAGGGTCATTTTACGAGAGTTGGAAATCAGGCGCGCTCCCGCCAGGCGCAGAGGCTTCAGCGCCCACCCGGACACATCAACTCTGAAGTTGCTCCCGCGGCGGAGCTACTTGGCGCCGTGTCGCGTCAGCCAGGGCCCGTATTCGCGGTCGGTTTTCTGGATGTGATTAAGGAGCCAGTTGCGGAGGAACATCAGCAGGTCGACGTTGATCGCGAGTTCGCCGCGCTGGTAGCGCTCGGCAAACTTCTGCACCTGGTCAGTCAGGTTCCTGTGCTGGCTCTTGTGCTCGGCCAGCTTCGGATAATTCGCGCGCGCCATCAGCCCTTCTTCCGCCAGAAAGTGCTCGTGAGTGTATTTCACCAGCATTCCGAGCAGGCTCCCGGTGACCGCCTTCTCTTTGCCCTCGAGCATCGCGCCGTGCAGGTCGTTCAGCGCGGCCACAAGCCGCTTGTGCTGGTCATCCATTGCCTTCACGCCGGTTGAATAGCTGTCCTCCCAATGAATCAATGACATCGCAGTCGCTCCTGAAGAAAAAACAACTGTTGGAGTAATCGGCATATGGTTTATCCGCGATATGTATGGGACAGGCTTGTCTCTGAGTTGATCTGAATTCTTTTCCGATACGGGAACTCGAAGTTGCGCCGCCCGCGGCCTGTCACAATACCTTTGTGCCGCCGATCACACCGCTGCTTGTCGTCGCAGCCCTGCTTGCCCTGGCGCCGTACCTCGCGGCGGCCTTCTTCCCCGCGCGCGTCACAGGACGCGCTCGCAGCCTTCCGCCCTGGGCGCAGATCGCCGCGCCAGCGCTGCTTGCGATTCCATACGTGCTCGTATCCTTTGGCGTGGGCAACTTCCGCTGGACGTGGTTCACGCTCTACGCGCTGCTTCCCGTTGCGTTGGCCTGTGCGTGCGTCCTGGCGAACCGCACCGGTGCAGCGTCGATCTGCATAGACCTGGCCGTGCTCATACTGCTCGGCCTCTCAGTAGATCTCCGCTGGTTCGAGCGCGCGTGGCCCGCGCACCTCTCCGTGTTCAACAAGGTGCTGCTTCTCGATGCCGGCATTTACGCCTTCGTGGCCCTGCGCCCCATCGAGGGCGCCGGCTTCGACCTCAGGCTCCGCCTGCGCGACGCAAGAATCGGCCTGCGGGAGTTCTTGTTCTACCTGCCCATCGCGCTGATCCTTGGCCTTGGTACGGGCTTTCTACACCTGCACGGCCTCGGCGCGCATCCCGGCGCGATCCCGGGCCGGTTCGCGCTCGCGTGGATCTTCACCTTCTTCTTCATCGCCGTTCCCGAGGAGCTTTTCTTTCGAGGATGGGTGCAAAACCTCCTCGAGCGCTGCCTCGGCCGCCGGGCCGCGCTCATGTTGACCGCAGTGGTGTTCGGTATGGCGCACTTCAACAAGCGCGCCGTGAACTTCAACACCCGTTACGTCATCATGGCGGCGATTGCTGGCTACTTCTACGGCCGCGCATGGCGCCAGGACCGACGAGTAGGCGCCTCCGCCATAACCCACGCAACGGTAGACTCGGTCTGGTCGATCTTCCTGAGATAAAACAGGGACAAAGGGACCGAGGGACAAAGGGAAGGAGAATTCAGTACCGCCGCGGCACTTCGTTCCAATCTGCTTGAATGGAGTAGGTGTGCGAGATCCAAACGCAGTTGGCTATCTCCGAAGCCCTGAACTTCGGTTCGAAAGAATCGCGCCGGGAGGCGGAAACACTTTGCGCCGATGTCAGCCGCATGCTCAACGCACTGATGCGGACGCTTAAGAAATAGTCACTCTTGTTTTCTTTCTCCCTTTGTCCCTCTGTCCCTTTGTCCCTCTGTCCCTACTGTCCCGTCGGCAGCGGCCAGCGCGCCGCCGGCTTCGCCGGCGCAACTGCGTCCGACAGCACTGTGCGGTTCACGTAAGTCAGGTAGCTGATCCCCACGCGCATGTTGTGGTCGAGATCCACCGGGATCGTAACAGCGATCGCAATGCCAAGAATTGCGTGGGCCATCGCCAGAGGCCAAAGGTTGCGATAGTGCAGGAAGATCAGGCACGCAGCCAGGCCGAACACGAGAGTGATCACCGTCAGCACGGGGTTGGGCAGGTGCGCAATGGCAAACAGGCATGCGGATAAGCCCGCCGCTGCCGTGGCGTTGGGAATCAGTCGCAGCGCGCGTGAGAGAAAGAAGCACTGCAGCATGAGCTGCTGGATTCCGGCCCAGATCGCGTACGAACCGTAGTGCCGGATAAACACGAAAGGCGAGTTCGGCAGATGGAGCGTATGAAGCCGCTCCGCCATGACCACGGCCCCGAATGAGAGCGCCGCCGCCACCGCGACTGCCCATAGCGACCGGCAGAAGTTCTGCCTGCAAATCCCCATCGGCCGCCACCCGTCGAATGAGATCGCGATCACCGCGAGGATGGAGACAGACGCTACCGCCCACATCCCCCATTGCCAGGGGCGCGGAGTCCAGATGACCAGGAGTATGAGGCCGTAGATGCCGGCGAGCTCGATGAAGTCCCTGCGCCGGGTGCGCGCCGAAGTGCATTCAGATCGATGTAAATTAAGGGCCCGCCTATATATGGACACCGCTTACCACCCTTGCTAGAGGGCTTAGATGCCTGATTGTGAATGTGAGGTTACGAGCTTCGGGCCGGCGCAGTCCGCGCTCTGCTGACTTTCGTCACTCCAGGATTGTCATTCCAGGATAGTCATTCCAGGATGACGGCGGGCTCCTGCCCGTGCCCGCGCGTGGTCACGATTATGGCCGCGCCAATGATCATGGCTCCGCCGAGCCACGCGAACGGCCCGAGCCGCTCGCCGAGCAGCTTCACTCCCAGGAACGACCCGAGCATGGGCTCGATGTTGAGAAACACTCCCGCGCGCGATGCAGGGACGTGATGGATGCCCCAGTTCCACAGAAACGTGGTGGTCGCAGTGCACGCCAAACCAGAAAGGGCCAGTGCCGCCCACGCCGCCGGGCTCACGTGGGCAAATGGCATGGGCGCGCTGTGGTTTGGAACCCAGTTCCTCAACGCCCGCGGCCCCAGAATCCAGCCGGCAAGCATCGCCGTACCTGCCAGCAGCGTATAGGCAGTCACAACCGGCGGGCTATGCGTCTCCATGAGCTTTTTGCTCAGCAGCACCCACGCAAGCGAGAGGCAAAGCGACACGACCACCAGCAGATCGCCCGCCAGGGTAGGTTGTTCATAACCGCCCCGGCCATGCGTGCCCCCCAGCACAATCAGGCCGGCTCCAATCGTTGACCCGAACAGTGCCACCCACCCGATGCGGTCGAGGCGCTCGCCTGCGAAGAGCGCCGCCGCCCCCGCCAGTAGCACCGGCAAAGTCCCCACCATCAGCGCCGCGTGGCTCACCGTCGTGCGCGCCAGCCCGTGGAACTGCATGAGGAATTGCAATGGTACCCCGAGGAAGGCCGAAATCAGCAGCAACCGGATCTCCTCACCGGTGAACCGGACGCGGTTGAACAGCGCCACTGGCAGCAGCAGCGCGCATGCGAAAAGAAAGCGGTAGAGCACCATGTACTCGACCGACATCTCATTCATGGCGATGCGGCCGAAGAAGAAGCCGGTACCCCACAGGCAACCGGCGAGCGCGCAGGCGCCATAGCCGAGCCACTGCGTCCGCGTGCTGCTTGTCCCGTTCGCGCTCATCCCTGCCTTTAATGTCGCATATACAGCATTACGCCCTACCGGCCCGGAAACCAGCTTGCGCGCCCTGCCCAAAGCCCGCGATTTGCGAGAAAATGGAAGGGATGGCAAGAATCCCGCCCCGGCCGGCAATTGCGATGTGCGCAGGCCTTCTGCTCACGTTCATTCCCTCGCCGGCCTTTGCCGGCAGCAAGAAGGCCGAGGCTCAGGTACGCCCGCCATTGAGGGCCACGCTCCAGCCCAGCTTTACCATTCCCGCCGAGCCGCTCGGATTCAGCGCACCGGGGGCGTTTTACTTGGGAATGCGCAACAGCCTTGTGTCGCTCGATTTTCTCGACGAAAACCGGCTGCTGTTCACGTTCCGGGTACCCGGCCTTCTGCGTCGCGCCGAAGACCGCCGCGAAACCGACGGAGAGCGCGAGATCCGCGCCGTCGTGTTGCGCCTTCCGGGCGGAGCGGTCGAATCCGAGACCGTCTGGACCGTTCATGACCGCGCGCGTTACCTTTACATGCTCGACAGCGGCCAGTTCCTTCTGCGCGACCGGAACAACCTCTTTCTCGTGGATGCCGCGCTCGAGCCGAAGCCTTACCTCAAGTTTCCGGGGCCGGTGTTGTGGGTCGAAGTCGATCCATCACGGCAATTCCTTGTGACGGGGTCGAGTGAGCCTTCCACGCGCAAGCCGGCGGCCGGGGAGGTGCCGGCGCCTGCAACAGCTGCAGCAAGCGTGACCACAGACGACGAGGACGCTCTGGAAGGGAACCTGGTGCTACGCATCCTTCGCCGGTCCGACGGCAAAGTGATGCTCGTAAGCCACATTCACGGCGTCGTCCACGTGCCGATCAACCCGGAAGGGTATCTGGAGTCGCTTCGCGGCAGCGGCAAGCAGTGGACGCTGAACTTCGATCACTTCAGCGGTGGGAACACGATTCTCGGCTCGGTGGACTCCGTCTGCACGCCACTGCTTGACTTTGCTTCGAGCAACGAAGTGCTCGCCACGACGTGCGGATCGTCGGGCGACCCGCGGCTGGTCGCGCTTTCGCTAAGCGGCAAGCGCCTGTGGGAGAACTCCTCGGTGCCGCAGTCGATCTGGCCGAAGCTGGTGTTCAATGCAAACGGCCTGCGGCTCGCGCGCGAGACGCTCCTGGCCAGCCACGACGTCAATGCCGCAAATCCGCTGGATACCGACGACATTAAAGGGCAGGATGTGCAGATCATCGATGCGGCGACGGGACACGTAGCCCTGCGCGCCGCGGCGAGTCCCGTATTCGACGCCGGCGGCAACGTCGCGATCTCTCCCTCCGGCCGCCGCGTGGCAATCATCATGAACAACGACATCCAGGTCTTCGATCTCCCCGAGCCGCCGCAACTGGCCGACGGCGTAGACGTGAAGGCGAGCCGCTAGCGCCAGTTCACCGTTCGTAGTTCATAGTTCGCAGTTGCTGCGTCGCGCCGCCTCGTCTTAGTTCTTGCAAACTGTGAACTATGAACTGTGAACAGTGAATTACGAACTGTGAACTACGAACTGTGAACTACGAACGATGAACTGCTAAACTGTCGACCGGGAGAGAACGTTTGTCCACGGGTGCCCTCCACTTTGCCGCTACCGCGGTCTCCGACCGCGGATGCAAGCGGTCTTCCAATGAAGATGCGTTCCGCTATTCCGTCGAGCACGGCGTCTACGTAGTGTGCGACGGAATGGGAGGAGCTGCTGCCGGCGAGGTCGCCAGCTCGATCGCCGTGGACGAATTCGTTCGCGTTCTGACCGCGCGTTCCGATTCTGACCCGCTGCCCGAGATCGTTGAGCTCGCCATCAACACGGCGAACAATGCCATTTACAGCCGGGGCCAGCACGATTCCAAGCTCACTGGAATGGGGACGACGCTCGTCGGTCTGGTGGCGGAGGAGAACCTGGTTTGGGTGGTTAACGTCGGCGACAGCCGCTGCTACCGCCTGCGCGCCGGTAAGCTCGAACAGCTTACGCAGGACCATTCCTTCGTGGAAGAGCAGGTGCGGACCGGCCGGATGACCCATGCCGAGGCGCTGCGTTCTCCGCTGCGGAACGTGATTACCCGCGCGCTCGGCACTCAGGAGGAGGTCACGCCCGACTGCTTCAAAATCGAGGCCGAACCCGACGACCTCTTCCTGCTGTGCTCCGACGGGCTGACCCGCGAACTCGCCGACTCCGAGATTCAACCGCTGCTCGCAACCGGCGATCCCCTTGAGGATCGGGCTGTGCGCGTGGTGGAAGCCGCAAAAAAAGCCGGGGGGCACGACAACATCACCTGCGTGCTGGTGCTGGCCACACCCTGAGTCGTCTAAGCGACCTCCGGGCGTATCACCAGTGAATCCGCGGACCTTCATTCAGTGCGCACCTCCGCATCTAACCATCTTGTGAGCATCTCGCCCCGGAAGGAGCCGCCCCGAAGGGAACTCTGGTGAACGGCTCCGCCACGACTCGTGTCCTGTCCCGCCTGTGGCTCCTCATCATCGGGGTTGTCGCCGTGGCAGTGCTCTATCTCGCCAAAATCGTCTTTGTTCCGTTCGCCTTTGCCATCCTCTTTGCGTTCCTGCTCGCGCCGCTGGTAGCGCGCCTCGAACGGCTTCATTTTCCGCGCAGCCTCGCGGCCGCTGCTGCAATTCTTCTGTCTGTCGGATTGATCGGCGCGGCGGCATGGGGATTCTTCAACCAGCTCGTCGATATCGCCAACGACCTTCCCATCTACCGCGATAACATCACGCAGAAGATCCAGGCCGTTCACATTCCCAGCAACTCGGACTTCGCACGCGCCCAGCATGAGCTCGAGCACCTGAGCGAGGAGATCGGTCTGGCGAATACCACCGCGGCGCCGCCGGTCCTCAACCCCGGCGCCAATCCCGCAAAAAAGTCTCTTGGCGCATCGCCCGACCACCCGCTCGCCGTGCGCGAAGTTAACCATAGGACGGGCAGGCTCGATCAGCTCGGCGGCGTTCTCGGTCCCCTGGCCACCGCGGTCCTCAGCGTCGTTTTCACATTCTTCGTCATTCTCCAGCGCGAAGACCTGCGCAACCGGCTGATACGCCTCTCGGGCGATCGGAACCTGAGCGTCATCACGAAGGCCATGGACGACGCAAGCAACCGGGTAAGCCGCTACTTCCGCCTTCAGCTCTCGGTAAATCTCATCTACGCCGGCATCATATGCGTCGTTCTCCGGCTGATTGACCTGCCGCATCCGCTGCTCTTCGGAGCGATTGCCGGGCTCTTCCGGTTCGTCCCCTACATTGGCTGGCCAATGGCCGCCGCCATGCCCACTTTTCTTTCAATGGCCGTGTTTCACGGGTGGGAAAAATCTCTGCTTATCGTCTTCACGTTCATCGTCCTCGAGATCGTCACCGCGAACTACATCGAGCCGCGCATCTATGGCAGGCACACGGGTCTCTCGTCGCTTGCCATCGTGGTAGCCGCCTCGTTCTGGACTCTGCTGTGGGGACCAGTGGGCCTGGCGCTGTCGATTCCGCTTACGGTATGCCTCGTTGTGATCGGACGGCACGTGCCCGCGCTCGAGTTCCTCACCGTCATGCTCGGCGACCGCCCCGCCATGCCCGCGTGGACCTGTTTCTACCAGCGCCTGCTCGCCCGCGACGAGCGCGAAGCCGCCGAAATCCTGGACACCTGCGTGAAAGACCGCCCCATCGAAGAGGTGTTCGACGCGGTGCTCATTCCGGCGCTTGCCTTGTCTGAAGAAGACCGGCTGGAGCGCGATCTCGATGAGTCCACCGTGCGATTCATCCGCCGCACCTCCCGCGAGCTCATCGAGGAGCTCAGTTTCCGCGACAACGGGGAATCCCATTCCGGCCAGCCCGCTGCGCGCATCATGTGCGTGCCCGTGCGCGACGACACGGACGAGTTGGCCGCGATGATGCTCGCCCAGGCGCTGAATCACGGCCCGCTCAAGGCGATTGCGGCCCCGGTGCGCGGAATCGATGAGGCCGTCGATTCCATCGCCGCGGAAGCGCCCGATCTCGTTTTTCTCTCCGGAATGCCGCCCTTCGGCCTGGCCCGCGCGCACCGGCTGTATCGCGGCCTGCGCTCGCGCAGCGCCGGACTGCGCATCATGATCGCCATCTGGAGCCATCAGGGCGACATCGCCGAGGCCGCCAGGCGCATCAGCGGCGGAGAAGAAGTCCGCATCTTCACGCATCTCTCAGAGGCCGTCGCAGAGGTGCGCTCGCTCTTCATCCCCGGCGAGTCCGCGCCAAGCGCCGAGCCTGAATCTGAAGAACCCATTTCCGGCTATAACGCCGCGTGATGCGCTGAACCGGGCTTCTCGCCCATTCCTGTCCGCGAACTCTTTTCTCGCGAATCCGTACAATATTCCGTTCGCTCATTCGTCTCCACGAATAGAGTCGGGGCGCACGATGACCTCCACGATGGACCAGGACGGCATCCTTTCCACGGTAATTGCGGAACAGTGGCCACGGCTTCGCAGCTTCATCCGGCGGCGCGTTCCCAACCAGGCCGACGTCGAAGACCTGCTCCAGGAAGTGATGGCCGAACTCGTCGAAGCGCACCGGCTGCTGAAGCCCATCGACGTAGTTTCGGCGTGGCTCTATCGCGTCGCGCGCAACCGGATCACCGATCTGTTCCGCAAACGCAAGCCGGAAGACTTCACCGATCTCGAAGTTGCGGGCGAGGACGGCGAGGCGCCCGGCATCGAGGAACTTTTGCCTTCGCCCGATGCGGGACCTGAAGCTTTGTATCTGCGGCGCCAGTTGATTCAGAAATTGGACCGTGCCCTCTTAGAGCTGCCGCGAGAGCAGCGCGAAGTCTTCATAGCGCACGAACTTGAGGGCAAGAGCTTCAAACAGCTGGTGGATGAGACCGGGGTCGGAATAAACACGCTGCTGGCGCGGAAGCGATATGCGGTTCTGGCGCTGCGCCGACGATTGCGCAAAGTTTACGAGGAACTTGAATAACCCGTGGAAGGAATGAGGAACGTCATGAGACGAAAATGGATCTTCTTTGTCGCCCCGCCCGCCGCTGTGCTCTTCATCTTTCTGTTCGGCGAGCTCGTGAAGTACCTCTGGAACTGGCTGGCGCCGGCGCTGTTCGGCTGGCACACGATCGGCTTCTGGCAGGCGCTCGGGCTGCTGCTGCTGTGCCGCATTCTCTTCGGGAGCTGGGGTGGAGGCGGGCAGGACCGAAAGGCGCGCCACCACAAGGGCGCCCAATGGGTATGCCTTACGCCCGAAGAGCGCGAGCAACTCAGGCAGGGTTCGCACGTATCTACGGGCGGGTATGCTGGTCCGGCTTCTCAGCCCGGCGCGCCGGCTTGAATTGCTGCTTCGCTACACCGCTTCAAAGTGCTTCTCAATCTCTTCCAGCGTCTTGCCCTTCGTCTCCGGCAGGAAGAACAGAACCGTCAGGAAATAGATCACCGTGAATCCGCAGAACAGGAAGAACATGCTCGCATATCCATACTTGCCCACCACAGGCAGGAAGACAGCAGCTAGAGTGGCCGAGACGAGTTGGTTGATGACCAGCGCAACGCTCATCCCGTTCGAACGGATGCGGGTCGGCATCAGCTCGCTCAGCGCCAGCCACACGCACACGCCCGGCCCCATCGCGTAAAACGCCACGAAGAGATAGAGGCACAGCGCCATGAGCCACCCATGCGCCTCGCTCGGTATCGCGGTGATATACGCGTGCTCGATGCGCAGCGGCGCAGTGCGGGCCTCATCGAGATTCGCGAACGGATTGCGGAAGAATGCCTCCACACCCGTCGACGGAATTGACTTATCGCGTGAAATCGTAACGGTCGAGTTGTCCGATGATCCATTGCGCACAGGCGTTGTGGCGGAAGCAAACGCGCCATAGGAATAAATCACGGAGAGCGACTGGCTGCCTTCGCGCTCCGATGCGCCGCCCGGAAGCACCGAGTTATCGAACTTGAACGCAAGCGACTGATCCGCCCCAACGCGTGCCTGCACGGCGTCGCGCACGTCGATGCGGTTGCTCTCGGTGCGATGAAAGAGCATACCCGCGCAGATCATCGCGACGATAATCCCCGACGTTCCAATCAGGAACAAAAACTTGCGCCCCTTGCGGTCCACCAGCGTCATGCCCACGATCGTGAACAGGAAATTACAGAACGTGAACACAACATAGCCCCAGTGCGCCTGGATGTCCGACAGCCCGCTCTGCAGCGTGATGTTCGTGTTGAAGCCGATCAGCGAGTTGATGCCCGTCGCCGTGTTGCACGAAAGAATCACGCACGCAAGCAGGAAGGGAAGCACGTAGCGCCGCTGCAGCAGGGAATCGCGCGGCCTCCCGGCTTCGGACTTTGCCGCGGACTCCGCCGCGAGGTTCTGCATCTCTTCGAGCTCAACCGCAGCCTGCTCGGGACTGCGCGAACGAAGCAGCGCCGCATGCGCGTTCTCGCGGCGTCCCCGCTGGAAGAGCCAGCGCGGCGACTCGGAGACGAAGAATCCGCCCAGCACGAACAGCAGCCCCGGCGGCATCGACATCCAGAAGATGCTGCGCCACGCATAATCCTTCGTGTGAAAAATCGCGTCGGAGGAGCCCGTGCGCGCCACCGCATCCACGTGATAGCTCACAAGTATGCCGATGATGGCAGCAGCAAAAATTCCGAGAGTAAGCAGCCATTGAAAGACTGCCGTGCTGCGCCCGCGCCTATCCGCAGTCACGCACTCGGCGAGATAGAGTGGAACGACCACACCGACGATGCCGCCGCTCATGCCCTGAAGCAGCCGGCCCGCGAACAGCGAGCTGTAGCTGCCGGAGAGCGCGATGATTGGAATGCTCAATGTGAAGGCCGCGCCGGAAAGGATCATGAGCGGCTTGCGGCCAAGCCAGTCGGCCAGCAGGCCCGCGAACAGCGTAGAGAAAACGCTGCCCAGCAGAACCGCTGCCACAATGATGGAAAGCTCGCCTGGGCTCAGATGCGAAGTGGCTTCGAGATACGGCAGCGCGCCGCCGATGATACCGACGTCGATTCCATAGAGCAGCCCGCCGAGGCCGGCGACAAGAAGTAGAAATCGGTTGTAGCGGCTCGTTTCAGCAGCAACGGCAACAGGCATCGGGCACCCCGGTCCGGAAATCTCGTTGCAAGCTTACATCAGCGGGGACGTGTGTCGCCCGTGCGACATGCGCGGTTACCGGCCTGTGGAAAGAGCCTGGGGCTGTGCGGCTGCAGGCTCGGATGCTTTGGCATCTTCGCGCCAGAAGTGCGCCGCGCCCACCAGCGGAGCCTGGTCGAGCAGCGTGGATTGAACGACACTGAAGCCGAGGCCGGAAATGTGCCCCTCCGCAAACGGGAGAAACAGATTTGCGGACCGCGAGATGCCGCCCCCGATCATCACCATCGCAGGCCGGAACGGAGCGATGATGTCGTGTAGAACTTCGCCCAGGTGCGCACCGAAATTCTCGAAGACGCCGCGCGCGTCGGCGTCAGTGTCAACGGCCGCGGCAATCTGCGAAACTTCAAGGTCGCGGCCGGTTCGGTCCTTGTACTCGGCTTTGAGGGCGCGTGTCGAGATGTAATCCTCGACGGTGGCCCCTGCAAAAGGGAGATTCCAGATTTCGCCTTCGGGCGGAACGCCTTCGCCGGAGGTGACACAGCGGCCGCAGACGGCGAATGCCGATCCGATCCCGGTACCCAGCGTCAGCCCCGCTGAGCGCGGCGCGCCCTTTAAGCTGCCCGCCCCGATTTCGCCCAGCAGATAGGCGCAAGCGTCATTCAGGAAGCGCAGTTGATCCGTCTTCCAGCCGAACCGGTTCGCGAGAGCGGTGCGAAGGTTCTTGCCGTAGAGCGATTGAAATTTGTGTTGCATCAAGCTGATGCCCGCCGCGCAATCGAATGGGAACGGCACCGCCAGTGAAGCGCCGGCGATAGCCTTCTCGCTTAAGGAAGCCTCGCACCCCAGCCGGAAGAGAAGATCGGCAAAGCTGTCGAACGTTTCGTCGCCCGCGAGCGCGGAACTTGCAGTGTGCAGAATTGCGAGATCATTGAGGCGGCAAAGGCCCGCGGTCACGTGACTTCCACCTACGTCGAACGCAACCACGAATGAGTGTGGGGGATTATTCACTTTCCGGCCTACCCTCCTGACTCACTTGCCGCGTTCAATCGACAATTCCCCCGGCGGCCCGTTCCTTCGAAGCACAGGAGACACTGCAAATGATGTCTTGACCTTGATGATAACGGTATCATAACTTCCCGGCCAAGGCGTAGACTGTTATTCGCGTGAAACTCGCCTTCATGTTTCAGGCTCTTCACTTTCGCCGTGGGTTGCGGCGCGGAAGATCGCAACCGAGCCACCAGCGCGGCCGGAGCCCGATTGGCTCACGTAACCAGTGTACGGCCTCAAGGGGGAGGCGGCGCGGTGAGGCCGCGCCGCGAAGGTGCTAAAGCTCTCTGGCTAAGTCAACGGCTCCGCGACCACCTCGATCTTCTGCTGCCGCGAAGTGCCGGGAAAATCCATCGTGCCGAGCACAGTGGAATTGCCGGGCGCCAGATTGGAATAGCCATCGACTGTTGTCTGCCTGATGACCGGGTCCTCGGCGCCAATGCCTGACTTCTCGTTAGCCACGCTGGACTGCTCGATCTTCGTGTGGAGATGTTCGCCGTCGATGTCGGACTGCAGATTGAGTCCAACGTCGACGTATTGCACCTGGGTGTTCTGATCGGACCCAGGCCCCTTCGGCATTTCTGTAACAAGCGGCACGCGATCGCCCTGCTTGAGCGTTGCACCTCTGCCCGCAACCACCACGAGCGTGATGCGATGAGAGCCCGCAGGTTTGCCGCTGTCGATATCGGTGATGGTGTAGGTGACCCGGTACGCCTTGTGTGGGCGGTCGAGTTCGGTCAACATTCTCTTCGCCACTGCCATGTCGTCCGGAGTGGCGCGAATGGCGATTGCGTTTTGTGACTGGACGGCGTACATGGCCGCGTGCGGCAGCATGTTGCGCAGCGCGGTTTGCACATCGTTGAGGTCACGGGTTGAGGTGGCGTTGTGAATGTAGAATGTCTCCTCGATCTGTGGCGCAGAGTGCGCTTCAGCGGGTTTCGAATCGACTGGTTGATCCTCCGCACCCGCCCAAGGCGCTACCAGTGAAATGGTTGTGCCGAGCGCCGCCAGCGTGAGAATAAAGCGCACGGTTCTATTCGCTGCAATAGGCAGCATTTTCATAGCTCGCCTCCTGAATCGGTGCTTGAGAAGCGCGTATGCGCGCCGGCAGCGCAATGGCGAACTCCTAACCGAACAGACGCGCGGCTTTAGATTGCGCTCGAAAAGCGACCCCATTCTCGCCCCAGGCCGCCGCAAAATGCGCCGCGCGCCGTGGCCACGCATGATCCGCGCAACCGTCTGCTTTTCAGAGTGGGAACGATACCATCGTGCGAATTCGAAGTGGACATACGATCATCGTTACGCTCGCACCGTGGTGCCCCGGGGCCATCGGCTACTGGATTGCGTTGATGGCCGCCGCGCCGAAGGCCAGTTGCGAGAAGACCTGGGTCCAGTCCATAACCCCGCGCAGGGCCGACGGCTTGGCAATCTTCTCAGGCACGATGATGGTATCGCCCGGATAGAGGTGGAGGCGGAAGAACTCATCGTTCCACATTCCGTGCACAATCGTCCGGCTCACAACCGAACCACTCGCCCGAATGATAAAGATGCGCTTCTTGTCAGCCGTCGAATTCGGACCGCCGGCAAGGTTCAGCGTCGCCCCGACCCGGGCGCTCGGGTGATACACAAATGAGTTCTGGTTGAACACCGCGCCGAGGACGTTGACAGTCGAGGGTACGGACGGAATGAGGAACGTGTCGCCGTTCTCGAGGGGAATATCGGGTATTGCGGCGACACCGTTGGAGTCGGGCTGGAACTGCAGAACGATTCGGCCGTTGGCGCGCGTCTCTCGAAGTTGCGCCACGATGGCTTGCTCGCTGGCCTGGGCGGCGCTGGCGCTGGCGATGTCGTTGGCATTTGAGGCTGGATTGACAGCAAGAGCAAGTGTGCCGCGCTGCATCTCAAGTGTCATCTGCCGTACAAATTCATCGAGTCGCCGCTGTTGCAGCACCCGAGTAGACTCGCGGGTGTAAACGGAGCCATAGAGGTACGCCGCCGGAGTGAGCCCGCCCGCGCGTGCGACGAGCTCCCGGAGGGTCTCGCCCGGATGGGCTGAATAGGTGCCAGCATGAATAAACTCGCCTTCAAGGCGGACGAATGTCGTTTGCTCGGCCAGAGGAACATGGATGTCGGACTGCGAGAAGATTGACACCACATCCGACGGCTCAAGAGTCAAGTCCTGGGTAGGGTCGTGTTCGTTGACTAGCTTTCCAAGGTCGAACGTAATGAGCTTAGTCTTGAGCGTCACAGGATCGATGCGCTCAATCACCGCATAGCTCCAGTCGATATCAGGCACCGCCAGGCGGACCTCGGTTCGCGGAGAAGGAGGAGGGTTGAGAGATCGCGTCAGGTATTGATCCTCATTCGCCAGCGCAGACTGGCTAGCCTGCAGAGGGGTATTTGACTGCTGCCCGACCCCGCCTTGATTCTGCGTCTCCGATTGACTCACCTGATCGGATGGGACCAGGGCGTCGACTTCGGACTGCTGCTGTGCAGGGGGATACGCTTGGCCGCCGGGATAAGTCTGGCCGGGAGAATAGGGATTCGTCTGACCGGGCGGATACGTTAGAGCTGGATAAGTGGCGGGCCCCCTGGGAACTGCATACACGTCTTCGCTCGAGACGTATACCCCCGGCTGAACGGCCGAGATAGTCTGCCGCGTTCGAATCGGCGGGTTTTCCGTTGGCAAGCGCCGCAGGTCGATGGGGGCCGTGGGCTGGCGCAGCGTGGAGAGCGCAGGAATGGACTGGAATTCGAACGCCGGCAGTCCAAGCTGGGATCGCTTCCACCAGTAGTCGCGGGTCAGCAGGGATTCGCGGTCCGGAATGAGGTCGCTCAGCCGCATCCCCTCATGCCAGGCAAACCGTCCGGGGTCGGAAAGGTTTCCGCGAAGCGTAACGGTCTTGCGGTACTGCGAGACCTGCGAGAACACCCGAAGAACGTCGCCATTTCTAAGCGAAGTGGCGAGGCCGGCAGAATCGAGCTTAACTTCCATGGTCTCGCGCCCAAAATGATCGGAAGAGCGGTCAAGGGAGGCGCGGGATTCGGAGGCCAGAGCTGTAATGTCGCCGGCATCGTGCAGGATGCTGCCGAAGCTGTCGCCAGACAGAACCTCATAGACAGCAGGGCGGCGCACGCTGCCCGCAACCGCCACCTCACTCCCCACAGGCGGGATGAATATGACGTCGCCCGAGAGCAGCTTGGCGTCTTTGGACTTGTCGCCGTTGACGAGGAGCAAGTAGAGGTCGAGAGTCGTAACAGTCTGGCCGCCGCGGCGCAATTCAATGCGGCGCATGGACCCCTGCACTGATGGCCCGCCGCTGGCAAACAGGGCGTCAATCAGGGTGCTGAGCGCGCCAACGGTGTAGACGCCGGGCCGGCGGGCTTCGCCGGTTACGTACACCTGAATGGACCGAGTCTGGCCCATCTCAACGAGAAGCTGAAAATTCCGATATATGCGCGCGACGGCATCATGAATTTGCTGTTGAGCATCAACCACGCGCAGCCCGCCCACGTGGACCTCTCCTACGTGGGGTAGAAAGATGTCACCGGACCGGTCAATGCGGAGATTTGCATTGAAGTTCACCTGGCCCCAGATGCGAACGCGCAACTCGTCGTCGGGCCCAAGAACGTAGTCGCTGGGCACCGGCGTGTTCTCGAGCGGCGTGAAGGTCGCCGGGACGTTTTGGAAGAGGCTTACTCCATAGATTGGCAGGACCTCTCCGGTCGTCGAAGCGATGAACTTCTGAAACTCGGTCAAAGGTTCGGGGCGCAGCGGAATCGTGGAGGGCTGATAGCGGTTGCTCGCCCGCCCCGTAGGCTCGTTATAGGTCGGCACATTCCCGGGCAGGCTCGAGAGCGGCTGGGGCGTCGCCGATGGGTTCGCCGGCGCGCTGCCGGGGTTGAGATTGGAACCCGAAGAGGTGCACTGGGGCAAGCTGGCGTTCGCTGGATCGGTACAGTCCACCTGTGGAGACTGCTGGTAAGTATCAGGATAGGGATTGGATGACGGATACTGCTGAGCTTGGCCAGCCAGGGCAAAAAGCGACACAGCAATCGCAAAAAAGAATCTTGAGCGCATCAGGAAGAAACCTTCTTGATTTTATTCTTGCATCCACAGGCCTTTAATCAGGCCGAAATCTTGAAAACCGAACGGACGTCGTTGCCTTGTGGCCAGGCCAGGTCAATCAGGCGCACGTAAGGCGAATCCATCCATCAAGGTGCGCGGGCTCTGCACTCGCGACCGGTAGAAGTGCTGCGTACTGATTTCATTCTATGCTGCCGAAAAGGGTTGAGCTCGGCCTCGAAGCTATAGCGAACGACCCCGGTATAAGCGTGCGGCAACGCGATGAGGGACTGGTTGAATTGCAGGTCCACCCGGGGAGGTCGCCCGTATCCGCGTGGTAACCTGCTATTGCTCTACCAAGCAAGAAAATGGCGCAATCCAAGGGCAGGAAATCGACAGCCGGGCGCACTACAACGATGGCCGATGTGGCCAAGCTCGCGGGCGTAGGCAAGATGACTGTCTCCCGCTTTTTGAGTGGCAGCGCAAACGTCTCCGAAGAAACCGCCGAGCGTGTCCAGCGGGCCATCAGGATGCTCAACTACCAGCCCAACGAACTGGCGCGCAGCCTGCGGGCCGTGCACTCCAGAACAATCGCCCTGATTCTGCCGTATCTTTACGACCCCTTCTTTGCCACCTGCGCGCATGCGGTCTCGTCCGTTGCCACCCAGCACGGCTACTCGGTGCTGATCACAACGTCCGACGAGGACGCATCCGTCGAGCAGAAACAGGCGAGCCTCATGCTGCGCCGGCGTATCGACGGATTGATCATCATGCCCGCTCCCAATGAAGACGACTACCTGAAGGGCGAAGAGTTTGCGAACGTCCACGTCGTCACGGTCGACCGCCCGACCGCGCATTCACGTTTCGATTCGGTTCTGGTGAACAACCGCGGCGGGGCCCGCACAGGCGTAACCCATCTCATCGAACAGCACGGCCATCGCAGGATCGCCTTCCTGGGCTTGCGCAAATCGCTCTTTACCATGCAGGCGCGCTATGCCGGTTACCGCGAAGCTATGGCCAGGGCCGGGCTCGCCGCGGAGAGCTACATCGAGTGCACGTCCCAGGACGAGACCGTGACGCTTGTGCATTCACTGCTGACGGAGTCGAAGCCGCCGACGGCGCTCTTCGCCGGCAACAATCTCACCACCCGTTATATTCTGCACGCCATAAACGTCCTGCGTCTCGACGTGCCGGGCGAGATCGCATTCGTCGGCTTTGACGACTTCGACATTGCAGACGTGCTTCAGCCGGCGCTCACAGTTGTCCGGCAGCCCGTGTATCAAATTGGCGAAATGGGTGCCAACCTGCTCTTTCAGCGCATCTCCCGCGGCGAGTTTCCAGCAAAGGGGCATCGCGTGGTCCTGCCGACCGAGTTCGTCATTCGCCGCTCATGCGGATGTTCCATGAGCACTCCGCACCAGGCCGGCATAAAGACCGCCGTGACCCATGAGGATGGGGCCTAGGCGCTGAAGTTCAAAGCCTCCCTACAACGCCCGCCGGCCGCTGATCAGGTTGATGATGAGGACGACGACGGCGATCACCAGCAGCAGGTGAATGAAAGATCCGGCGACGTGGAAGCTGAATCCCAGGATCCAGAGGATCAACAGGATCACGAAGATGGTCCAGAGCATGCGCGATGTCTCCTTTACTTGCTATGCGGGCGCGGGACAATCTTCCGTGCGCCTGAATTGCTTGGATGCGTGCAACCGGAACTGGGAAAAGGAATTAAGGCACGAGGGCCAGCGACGGTCTAATACGGGCTAATTCTGTGAGAGTTCCAACGGTTCGGGAAACTCCAGCATCGTCTGCGCAACCGGACTCCAGTTCTTCCGGTGCATCGGCGTCGGCCCGAGCCGCGCGAGCGCCGCAAGGTGCGCCGGGCAGCAGTATCCCTTGTGGCTGGCAAGCCCATAGCCGGGAAACTGCCCGTCAAGCTCCACCAGCAGCCGGTCGCGGTAGACCTTGGCGAGAATGCTCGCCGCGGCGATCGAAAAGCTCGTCCCGTCGCCCTGGATGCACGACTGCTGCGGGCAGGGAAACTCGATCGTGTCGATGCCGTCGATGAGCAGGTAGTCGGGCGTCAGCCCAAGCTGCTCAACAGCAAGCTTCATCGCCAGTAGTGAAGCGCGCCGGATGTTGATCCGGTCGATGGTCTCTACGTCCACCGCCGCAATCGCCCACGCCACCGCGTTAGCGCGGATCTCACCGTCGAGCTGGTTGCGTTTCTTTTCCGCGAGCTTCTTCGAGTCGTTCAGCCCCTCGATGCGGCACCTCGGCGCAAGAATCACCGCTGCCGCGACAACCGGCCCGAACATCGGCCCGCGCCCCACCTCGTCCACGCCGGCAATGCGGAGCGCGCCAAGCTTTCGCGCAGCCTTCTCGAGCTTCCATCCGCATACCGGTGCCTTCGGCATGGGTCCAGTATAGGGTGAGTTGCCTTTGCTTTTCTTTCGGTCATTCCCGAAGGGAATCCGCTGTTCGCCCTCACCGGTCCCCATAGACCGGCACCGCCGCCCCGTGAATCGTCCGCGCCACGTCGCTCGACAAAAACAAAATCACCTGCGCGATGTCCTCGGGCTTGGGCCACGTGTCGAAATCCGAGCCCGGCATTGCCGCCCGGTTTGCCGGAGTGTCGATAATGCTGGGCAGAATCGAATTCACCCGCACGCCCGTCCCCTTCGCGTCCGCTGCCAGCGAATCCATCATCGCCAGCGCCGCCGCCTTTGAAGCCGCATACGCCGCCGCTCCGCCGCCGTGATCCAGCGCCGCCTTCGCCGAAACATTAACCAGTGACCCATGCCCCTGTTTCACCAGCCAAGGCATCGCCGCGCGCGCCAGCACAAACCCGGCCCGCAAATTCAGCGCCAGCATCGCGTCGAACGTCTTCGTCTCCAGGTCCCACAGCTTGATGCCGCCTGCATACCCGCCGATCGTGTTCACCACGGCATCCAGCCGCCCGTGCCGCGCGACCAACTCCGCGACAAACCTCGTCACGGCGTCCTCATCCGTCACGTCCAGCCGCTCTCCTTCAAGCGCCGCTCCGCTGTCCGCCGCGTCCTTGAGCGCGTCGAACTCCGCCTCCTTGAACCACGGAACCACCACCGTCGCGCCTTCCTTGAGAAACCCGAGGCTCACCGCGCGGCCCAGCCCGCCCGTGCCCCCCGCAACCAGCGCAATCTTCCCGCCAAAATCGATATTCATCCTCGCGCCTCCGCCAGTCCCGTACGCATAGCCGTCACCGGATTATAGTGCGCCGCTGTGCACGTGAATCTGTATACTGGTCGCGCTTCAAAACCCCAATCGATTGGATCACCTCTCCAGCCATGCAGCATGGAGTGCGAGTCGGGGTGCATCGCGGGCCCTTGATGCCGGAGTCATATCTACTCTCTGGAGGGTTTCTATGCGGGCAGTTATGCGTAAAGCATGCTGGAGCCTCGCCATCGCAGGCGCAGGAGCGGTTGTTCTCGTTGCTCAAAGCGGCTTGCTGGGCTTTGGCGTGCACATCGACAGGGTCAGGCCGGCCGTAGTCGATTCGTTCACCGAAGGCATGATCCCGGCCTATCCCGACTCGAAGGCGTACCGCGCTGCTTCCGTTTCGGCTCGCGTTGCGTTCGTAAAGCAGGGAATGGCCTGGGTTAAGGCCTACACTGAGTCGCCCGCCTTCAAGGCCGACTACGAGAAGCACCGCGCCAACGGCAGGCCCGAAGCCGCCCAGTCCAAGGGCTCGGCTGACGACCAGTACAACAAAATGCTCGCCGACCAGCGCAAGCAGCTCGAGGACTTCAAGAAGAGCATTGCCTCGATGACGCCAGACATGCAGAAGCAGATGCAGCCGGTCCTTCAGCAGATGGAGGCGCAAATCGATAAGACCTCGAAGGACCCCCAGATCGCGGCCATGATGAAGAAGAGCATCGCCGCATCGGCCGCCGGCGACCAGCAGCAGGCTCAAAAAGACATGGCCGATTGGGAGAAGCGCTACCCGGCCGATCCGAACGTGCTCATCGCCCGCCGCCTCCACCAGTTTCTCGATGAAACAAAGGACGTGAACTACAGCGCCGCGCTCGTCTCGAGCGGTGGCGATAGAATGCGCTTTGCCGACGAGCAGTACGAATCAAAACCCGACCGCTGGAAGATCTACTACCGCGCCGGCAGGGAACCGATGGCGGCCGCCCGCGCATTCGCTGCCGACTGGCTCAAACAGATCGAAGCGAAATAACGCGCAACGTCACGGCCCCCGGCTACCGCCACAAACAACAGCCCCGGCAAAAATGCCGGGGCTGGGTTGAACCCGATGCGAGCGGTTTACGCCTTGACGGCCTCGCGCTCCACTTCCTTCAGGCGAGCGGCCTTGCCGCGCAGTCCGCGGATGTAGAACAGCTTGGCGCGGCGAACCTTGTAGCTGCGGATCTTCTCCACCTTGTCGACGACCTTCGAGTTGAAGGGGAAGATGCGCTCCACGCCCTGCCCGAAGCTCATCTTGCGGACTGTGAAGGTGCCCTGCGGCCCGTGGTTGACGGCAATCACCAGGCCCTCAAAAGCCTGCAGGCGTTCCTTGTCGCCTTCCTTGATCTTGACCTGCACGCGAACCTGGTCGCCGGGCACGAATTCGGGGAGATCGGTGCGCTTCAGCTTGTCGGCCAGGCGCTGCATAACTGGATGAATTGACATGGCTTCTTTCCTGCGTTGAACTCAGAATCTCCAGTTTATCAGAGATATTGCCCGATCGCCTAATTCGCGCAATCCCTTCAAGAAGAGGGGTTTAGTGTCGCGGCCAGGCGCGCCGTCACGACCCCAACCGCACGTCGAGGTCCGGCAACCCGTTCAAATCGAAACGCGCATAACACAGCCTGTCCGCAAATCGCCCTCCGGGGAGAAGGTTTGCGCCGCGAAGGGTTCCTTCGAATTGAAAGCCGAGCTTCTCGATAATGCGGCGGCTCGCATGGTTGCCATCGGAATAGGTAATGCCGACCCGGCGCATCCCGAGCACATTGAAGGCATAGCGCAGCAACGCATTTGCGGCCTCGGTGGCGATGCCGCGGCCTTGCGCGCTTCGGCGAACCCAGAACCCGGTGTCGCATTGGCGAGCCTCCCAGTCGATATCGTGAAAGCCGCACCAGATAACCGGCTGCTGAGTGGCACTTTCAATACCGATGAATTCGAATACCTCGCGGAGGAGGAAGCTCGCCATCATCTGCCGTGTGCGAAGCTCCATGCGTTCAGGCGTGAATGCGCCAAGGTCCTCGGCCCATCGCATCCACTGGTGCAGCGCCTCCCACGTCTCATGCACCGCGGCAGCGGTCAAAGCGCCATCGCCCGCCTGCTTCGGCCGGATAAGCAGGCGAGGCGTGAGGATAGGCATCGGCAAATCGCGCAAAATTGGGTGCATGGCCGTCATTATTGCGGATTCTAATACTTAGATTCCTGAGCGGCAGAATCCCTCGCACAGCGTCTTATATTCTCGGCATAGATAAAGGTGGTCAGGCGTGACAAGGGCCACAAGAGTGCCTGATCGACCGCCTATTTCCTAACGATCGGGTTATCCAAATTCCCGCCATGCAGCCGCCCGAACCCCCTCGCAAGCGCCATCGACGTGAGCAGGAACCCCAGCCCAGCCACGGCCACATCGAGCGCGCTGTGGAATTCGAACGCCCCCACGCGAAAGATCAGCAGCCAAGCCACCGCCGCATTGAAGAATCCCCAAACCACGTTGACCATCGACGAAGACAGCCCTCTGCCCGGCGGGCTGGCAAACGGCGACTGGAACGCACGCCCGGAGATCCCGTTCACAATATGGGGAACCGCGTTGGCAAGAAAAGTCCCACCGCAGAACCACGAAATCCAATGCACCCACCCCATGGGCTCCCTCCACAACTCAGGCCCGAAATCTGATCACCGACCACTGACTACTGATCACTGATCACTGCTTTATTGCCGCAACCCCTCCGTCTGGAACGGCAGCCCCGTCTCCGGCGACTGCATCGGATCTGCCTCCTTGTTCGGCGCAATCGAAACACCCGCCGCCGAGGCCGCCGCGACGCTCGTGTTCCAACCATCGACCACCACCAGCGCATCCTCGCCGTGCAGGTCCTTCACGTCCGCGTCGATATGGATCGTCCGGCTCTCACCCGGCGCCAGCGAAACGTAGTTGCCGTCGTAGAACACCGGCAGCACGCGCTCGCCCGACTTGCGCCGCAGCTGCACGTGTGCCATCAGCGCGATGTCGTGCGAGGAATTCCGCAGCGTCACGCTGATGCGGCACCGTCCCGCCTCATCCTGCCTCGCGATCTGCGGCTCCAGCGTTACCGTGGCCAGCTTGTTCAGGTCCGTCAGGTCGTCGGGATTCGCCGTATTCGCGCGCCAGTAGAAGTTCGTCGAAAGCAGCTTGCCCGCCGAATCGTTCAGGTCGAGCTTCACGAAGTTCACGTTGCTCACGTTCCCCGGGAAATCGATCGGCCCGAGCGTAGTGGCGGCCTCCGGAGCGGCAGTAAAGTGATAATCGCGCTGCGAAGCAACCGTGCCGTCGAGGTTGTAGATCGCCAGGTGCGCCACCGCGTTTTCGAGCGGCGTGGGCAGGTTATTGATCACCTGGATCTCCCCGTCCGCCTGGTTGAACTGTATATGCTGCAATTCGCCCGCCGACTGCACCCCGAACAGCGATGCGTTCGGTTCGAGGTCGTAGTGGTAGAGCTGCCACGTAAAGCTCGGCTGCGCCGGCGCGGACATCCACGTGATCACGGCCGTGGTCGGATGAAAGAGCTGCGCGTTGCGCCCTTCGTACATCGAGCGGTAGGCCTCGTAGTTCATCAACTGCGCCTTGCGCACAAAGTCCGCGAGGTTGCGCACTTTCCCATACCGCGCTGCCACAATTCCCGGATACTTGTCGCCCTCCTGCGCGCCTTTGGCAAAGTCATGCGCTGCCCAGTCGTCGGTGATCATCTCCCAGTCTTTCTTCGGCATCATGCCGTGAATCGACTCGAGCGTAGGCACCGACATCGAGCCGGTCTCGGTCTTGAAGTAGTCGTCGGTCACGATGTAGAACGCGCGCGGTTCGCGCCAGTGGTACGGCCCGCCCGAACGCACTCCCGCCCCCGACGTCGAGCTCGGCTGATACCTCCGCGTCGGCTCAAGCTCGTTCATCAGCACGCGAAGCTGGTCGTCGATCTCCTTCGGCGGAAAGCCTTCGTTGCGCGCACACCACACCGCAATGGACGGGTGATTGCGGAATCTCAGAATCTTGTCGCGCACGTTGGCCATGTAAGTCGGCAGGTCGTCGGGATCGGGTCCGTCCGATGGGTTCGGCTGGAAGAACTCGTCCCACAGCAGAATCCCGTACTTGTCGCACAGCTCGTAGAAGTCCTCGTTGGTCGACTGCCCCACCCAGTTGCGGATCAGGTTCAGGTTCGCAAGCTGATGAAGATGAATCTCCGCGTCGAGCCGCTCCCGCGGAATGCGCTTCATCATCTCGTCCAGGCCCCAGTCGCCGCCGCGGATGAACACCCGCACGCCGTTCACGCTGATCGTCAGGTTCTCCGAGTCCGGCACCGAGTAGCTGATCTTGCGCACGCCGAATGTCACGTCCTGGCCGTCTGATACGGAGTCATCCTGATCGAACTCAAGATGCAGTTTGTACAAATTCTGCGGGCCGTAACCGTTAGGCCACCACAGCCGCGGATTCACGATATGCAGCGCCGCATCCGTCTGTGGCGAAAACGCGATCGTCTGGCGCGCGTGCGGCTGCAACTCCACCGGCCTGCTGAACGTGATGCCCTCGATCGTCCCCTTCAGTACGCCCTTCTGCGGCTGGTCGGTCACATTCTCCACCGTGTCCTGCACGGCAATGTCGGTCGAGTCCACGCGTGGCAATGGCAGGTCGGTCGTCACCAGCGGGTCCTTTACGACCACCGGACCCGACGCAGAAAGAAATACCTTCCGCCATATACCCGTATCGCGGTCCCGCACGGCGTTAAGCCAGTCCCATCCGATCGTCGAGAGGAATGTCGGGCCGTCCAGCGCGGTGATGCCGCCGTTCCTGCCCACGCCGTTCAGCAGTGTGTGCTCGTGCGGGTCGCCCGGATGCGGCTGCGGCCAGACGTGCACCGCGAGCACCGCGGTCGACCCCGCCTTCACATGATCCGTCACGTCGAAGAGGCCGCGGATGAATGCGCCCCGTGTCGTACCGATCTGCGCGCCGTTCACCCAGATCTCAGAGTTGTAGTTGATGCCGTCGAAGTTCAGCCAGATGCGCCGCCCGGCGAACTCCTGCGGAACGCGCATCTCCGTGCGGTACCAATACGAAGTGTGGCAAAGGCTCTCGGGGATAATCTCGTGCCTGTTATTTTCACCATACGAAGGCTCGGGATACACCTTGTCGTTCACCAGCGAAGTGAGCACGGTGCCCGGAACAGTCGCCGCGTACCATCCGGCAGTCTTGAATCCCGCCGATGCGATCTTCTCGCCTGCATCGGAAACCTTGACCACATCCTGCAACTGCCAGCCGGACGAAATCGTGACGGGCGCTGGAAGGTTCACCTGCGCCCCGGCGCCGAGTCCAGACCAGAACGATGGGACCGATATCAGGCCCAGGAGCAGGAATCTGCCGAGTCGATTGTGCAATGCCGCATCCTCGCTTGGGAGTGAAATGAGAGCTTGAGACGTGTCGAAAGCCAGTGCAATTGTATCCGCTGGCGGCAAAGGTCGCCGAGTGACAAATCTCACTCGACCCTGTCTTGGCCCGCGAAGGGTTCAGCACCCGGTCGCCGTATGGCCTGCATCGGATAATGGTGACATGGATTTCCAGCGTTCTTCAGGCATCCTGCTGCACGTTAGTTCTCTGCCTTCGTATGGCGGAATCGGCGACCTCGGACCCGCAGCTCATGAATTCGTAAAGTTCCTCGCCGCGGCCAAACAGCACGTGTGGCAGGTGCTGCCGCTCAGTCCCACAGGCTTCGGCAACTCGCCGTACGCAAGCTCGTCGGCATTCGCCGGCAATCCATACCTCATCAGCCTCGAGCTTCTATCGCAATGGGGATGGATCGACGAGCAGCGCATCTCCAACCTCGCTGCTTGCGGCGCGGCGGTAAATTTCAACGAAGTTGAATCGCGCAAGCTGCCGCTGCTCTACGAGGCCGCGGAGAATTTCCTCGACCGCGGCGCGAGCGACGCGAAGCTCGCCGGCCAGTGGAATGACTTCGAGGCATTCTGCAACATCGAGGCAAACTGGCTCAGAGACTATGCCCTCTACGCCGTCTTGCGCGTGAAGTACAACACCGGCGCGTGGACCGCATGGCCCGAACCGATACGCCGGCGCGAACACACTGCGATCGAGGACACGCTCCGAGAGCACGGCCGCGAACTCGCCCGCGAACAGGTGCTTCAGTTTGCCTTTGCCCGGCAGTGGAACGCGCTGCGGGAGGCGGGCGCGGCGCATGGCATCCGAATCCTCGGCGATGTAGCCATCTTCGTCAACATGGATTCGGCCGACGTGTGGACGCACCCCGAGCTCTTCGAACTCGACGAAGACCTCAAGCCCATCCGAGTCGCCGGCGTGCCGCCCGACTACTTTTCGGCGACCGGCCAGCGCTGGGGCAACCCTCTCTACCGCTGGGATGTGCTGGTTCACCAAAAATTCGACTGGTGGGTCCAGCGCATCCGCCGCGCGCGCGAGCTCTACGACATCGTCCGCCTCGATCACTTCCGCGGGTTCCAGGCCTACTGGGCCATTCCCGCAGAGGACGAAACCGCCATCAACGGCGAGTGGATCCAGGCACCCGGACTCGCGCTCTTTGCCGCGCTCGAAGGCGCCCTGGGCCCCCTGCCCCTCGTCGCAGAGGACCTCGGTCTCATCACCGCCGATGTTGACGAGTTGCGCCGCCGCGCGCGCCTTCCCGGAATGCGTGTCGTCCAGTTCGGCTTCAGTGACAAGGGCGCCCACATCCACCTGCCGCACCGCTACGAGCCGCAGACCGTCGCCTATACCGGCACGCACGACAACGACACCACGCTCGGCTGGTGGCATAACGCCGGCAAGGCGGAGCAGAAGGCCGTCGCTGCATACATCGGGAAGCCGCCAGTCAGGGGCGGAAACGTCAGCCCCGTGTGGCCGCTGATCCGCGCCGTCGAAGCCAGCGTGGCCCAACTCGCGATCGTTCCCGCGCAGGACCTTCTGCACCTCGGATCGGACGCGCGTATGAACACGCCCGCCGTGGCCGACGGCAACTGGAGCTGGCGCGTGCCCGAAGGCGCCTGGACTGCCGAAGTGGCCGCGAAACTGTCCGCGCTGGCCGAGGTCACCGACCGCGATAACGACCCGCTCAGCTACCCGTCGCGCTGACTCACTTCCCCTTTGAAGCCAGCAGCGGTGCCGGCTTCACGATCACCGTTCCCTTCATCCCGCCGGTTTCGTGCACCACGCACACGTAGCGGTAAGTTCCCGGCTTATCGAACACGTGATAGAAATTCATCCCCGGCTGCAGCAGCTGTGAAGCAAACGGACCGGCATCCGAAGGCGACCCCACGTCCACCCGCCGCAGCACCTTTGCCGGATCATCCACGACGTTGTGGTAGAACGACGATGTGTTCTTCCACACCACCTGTTCGCCCGCGTTGATCGTCACCGTCGCCGGGCTGAACGACATGGAGCCCATGCCGACTTCGGCGCCTATCGGAGCCTCAGGCGGCGCGAGCACCTTCTCGAGATCGGCGGTCGTCGTATTCGCCGAGCAGTTTGGCATCACGGCCTGTACGCTATCGACTACGTAGCTCGGAACGCGCGCATCCTCCGCGGGAAGAACGCTGCCGAAGTGCCCGTTGACGAGCACCAGCCTTCCGGCATTTGCTGAGAACAGCAGCGGCTGCGCCTCCAGCCGGTACACCTTCGACGAGTGGAACACGCTCAGCGTTGTTCTGCCATCCTTCTCTATGTTCAGGCAGCCGATCAGCCCTCCAAGTGACTTAAGGCTGAACGGCGGCGCTGCCGGCGACGAGCCCGCCATCCCGGGCATGTCGCCCATCCCGTTGTGCATCGCATCCATCGACTCCGCGGCGGAAACCGTAACCGCCGTCTCGTGGATGTGATTCACTTCGTCCGCATCCTGGGCCGTCATGCCGCTGGCCTCCTGCATCCCGGCTCCCGGCGCAGCCGCGCCCGCATGCATCAGCGTGGGGTTATCCGGCCCTTTCACCTGGAGCAGCGCCATGTCGCCTTTTTCCATTCGGGAAATGGCGTGATCCATGATCGCGAAATTCCCCGGCATGCCCGCATTCACCTCCACGATGGCCGCCCCGCCCGAAGGCACCGTCGTCGTCTGGACCCCATTCAGCGGCGGGGACGTCAGCGATCCAAGCGAGTACACGTGCGTAAAGATCTGCCCCACCATGTGCGTTGAAGCTGTCGCGTTCGGCCCCGCGTTGCCGAAATAGATCCGCACCGACTCACCCACGTTGGCGTGCATCGGGAATTCCTTCGTGACCGAATCGACAGCGCCGTTCATCACAAAGTACTCGGGCCGCTCGCTCAGCAGCTTGTCGGGGCTGAACTGCTGCATCCCGGCCTTACCCTTCGCATCGGCCGTGTAAATCTCCCCCTGCATCAGGTAGTACTCGTGATCCACATGCGGAAGTCCCTCGGCCGGCTCCACCAGGATCATCCCGTACATGCCGTTTGCAATGTGCTCCGCGATCATCGGACTGCCGCAGTGGTAAACGAAGAGCCCCGGCGTATTCGCCTGGAACGTGAAGGTCTTCGACTGCCCCGGCGGCACCTGCGACATCGCCCCGCCTCCGCCCGGCCCGATCGCCGCGTGAAAATCGAGCGAGTGAACCATCTGGCTGCCTTTTTCGTTCTCGAGCGTCACCTCAACCGTGTCGCCCTGCCGCACCCGCACGAACGGCCCCGGCACCTTCCCGTTGAACGTCCAATACCGATATGTCGTGCCGCTTGCCGGGTCGAGTACGCCGATAAGCTCCTTGGAAGTGAGAGTCACCCGCACCAGCGCAGGCTCCCGCCTGGTAATCGGGGGAGGAAGATCGCTAGGATCCCGGTCGATGTCGGCGGCCTTGACCGTCGGAGCCGCGCTCTGCGCGTGTTCCGAATGATCGTGATCCTTGGCCGACGCCGGCACACTTCCAGCCGCCAACAAGAGTGCAAATAGTCCGAATGACAGAAGGGAAGTACTGAAGATGAGGCCTTGCCTGCGTTCGTTCATCGCACGCCTTTCTCGAAACGGCTGGCACTCACCCTGGTTCCGGCCTTCTGACGCCGGTCCGGCAAATGGCGGCGAGCGCCGCGAAGCGCTCGCCATAAAGATGCAGCCGTTCGCAAATGAAAGGTAGGCCGATGAGCTCTGGGGGCGCAGTGACTAAAGTCGCTCGCTCAAGTAAAGATGGCAGGGAAGCGCCAACTCCCAATCCCTAATCCCCGTTTTGTTATCCTTGCCCCACATGGAAATCGCTGCGATTCAGACTCACGGACTCACCCGTCGCTTCGGCGCGCTCACCGCAGTCGACAACGTCACCTTCAGCGTCGCCCCTGGGCAGTTCTTCGGGTTCCTGGGGCCGAACGGCGCCGGCAAGTCCACCACGATCAAGATGCTGACCGGCCTGCTCGAACCAAGCTCCGGCTCCATCGAGATCCTCGGCCAGCCCTTCTCGGCCGGCGCTCTCGAGCTAAAGCGGCAGATCGGTGTCGTCCCCGAAGGTATGGCGCTGCTCGGCCGCCTCACCGCGCCCGAGTACCTCCGCTTCGTGGGCCGAATGTACGGGCTCGATCGCGAAACCACCAACCGCCGCACCGACGAGCTGCTCGAATTTATGCAACTGGCAAACGAAAGCCGCAAGCTCGTCACCGACTTCTCGCACGGCATGCAGAAGAAGCTCGCGCTCGCCGCCGCGGTCATCCACGGGCCCAAGGTGCTGTTCCTCGATGAGCCGTTCGAAGGCGTGGACGCAGTCGCCGCCGGCATGCTCAAGACGATGCTGCAAGGCATGATCCAGCGCGGTGCCACGATCTTCCTCACCACCCACGTGCTCGAAATCGTCGAGCGCCTCTGCTCGCACGTGGCGATCATCAGCCAGGGACGCCTGGTCGCCAACGGCTCGCTCGAGGAGTTGCGCGCCGGCGTGGCCAGCTCTCTTCCCGGCGCCGAGGACGGCCGCCGGCTCACGCTCGAAGAGATATTCCTCTCCATCGTGGGCGGCGGCAACCTTGAGTCCGCGCAGGAGCTCTCATGGCTGGCCTAGCGGAGTCGCTGCCCGAAGTCCCCGTGTCTCATCGCCCGTTCAGCCGAATGGCGCGCGTCCAGTACGCGGCGCTGGCCCGCATGCGCTGGTGTGCCGTCAAGCACGCCGTGCGCTCCACCCGCGGCGCCTTCGAATTCGGCGCGCAGGCCGTGCTGTTCATCATGTTTGCGTCCATCGGCCTCGGGATGGCCTTCGGACTTGGCGCGGGCGCTCACGCCATCGTCTCGAATAACGACTGGAAGTTCCTTCCCATCCTCTTCTGGATCGTGCTGCTGCTTTGGCAGATTCTGCCCGTCGTCATGGCGTCTTATCAGCAGCAGTTCGACATGAACGGCCTGCTTCGCTTCCCCGTCAGCTTCTCTACGTTCTGCGTCCTGCATCTCATCTTCGGCTTTGTCGATGCCTCGACCATCGTCGGCGGCCTCTGCTGCCTCGGCATCTGGGCTGGCATTGCCCTGGCGCGCCCGGACCTGGCTGCATGGAGCGCCCTGGGCATTGGGGTCTTCGGCATGTTCAACGTCTTACTCGCGCGAGCCATCCTCGCTTGGTTGGACCGCTGGCTTGCGAAGCGCAAATCGCGCGAAATCATCACCGCGCTCTTCTTCCTGCTCATTCTTTCCATGAACATCTTCAATCCCGCGTTTCACCGGCAGGGAAAGAGCGGCCCGGTGAACCCGGCGTATTGGTCAGAGAGCCTTCGCTGGGTGAAACGCGCCAACGCTGTGCAGCGCTGGCTGCCGCCGGGCCTGGCTGCGCGTTCGATCCACAGCGGCGCGATTCAGCATCCCCTCCGTGCCGCGGAGGGTCTCGGCCTTGCCGGCCTCTATCTGCTCGCTGCCGCCGGAGTCCTGGGCATCCGCCTTGGCGCGGAGTACCGCGGCGAAAGCCTGGGCGAAGCGCCTTCGCGCAAGAAGGCCGAAAAGCGCACCGGCCCGTGGCTCCTCGATGGTTCCGGCCCGATCGCCGCCGTTGTCGAAAAGGAGATTCGGCTCCTCATGCGTGCTCTGCCGTTGCTCTACGCTCTGGGTGCCCCGCTGATCATGGTGTTTCTGTTCTCCGGCGTGTACCGCAACAAGAGCTCGGCGCATCTTCCCATCGTGATGCTGGTGTGTCTAGCCTACGGGCTGGTCGGCTTTACGCAGCTGCTCTACAACAACATGGGCACTGAAGGAGCGGGCGTGCAGTTCCTCTTCATCTCGCCCACTCCCATTCGCACCGTCGTACTGGCAAAGAACTTGTTCCACACCGCGCTCTTCGCGCTCGAGTCCCTGCTTATCTGCCTGATCGCCGGCTGGCGTTTCGGCCTGCCCACTCCTGTCGCGCTCGCTGCAATGCTCGCTTGGCTGCTGTTTGCGGTTCCGGTGCACCTGGCCGCCGGCAATATCTTCTCGCTCATCATGCCCTACCGCATCAACATGGGCCGCATCGGCCGTCAGAGCGGATCGCAGGCCAACGCTCTTCTCAGCCTCGGAATCCAGGTCGGAGTGCTCGGCCTGGGCGCCGGGGTCTTCTTTCTGTGCGCGTTCTTCAAGGAACTTTGGCTCGCCGTTCCCATCTTTATCTTGCTGGCCGCCGGAGCCGCGTTCGGCTGGATGCGCGTGCTGGCCAACGTTGACCGCCTCGCCAATGACCGCCGCGAAGAACTGATGAGCCGGCTCGTCAAGGCGGACTAGAGCCCGAAGCGTCGCACCAATTTCTGGCGTGCGCGGCGGACCCAGGCGTGGCCCCCAGGGAGGTCGTCCAATGCCGCGAAGCTTCCGGGCGGTCATTTTGCAGTGCGCAGCGGCCGGCCTCTCTGCGTCCGTCCTGATGGCCCAAACGCCCGCTGGACAGAGCACTTCGCCTCAACTCGTCCCCCGCACTCCCGAGCAGCGCGAACGCACCCGGGAGGCGAACCGTCGCATCAACCTGCACGTCATAGTCACGGACGCATCCGGCAAATCCGTCGCCGGGCTCAAGCCGGAAGACTTCACCGTCCTCGATCACGGCCAGCCGCAGACGGTCACCGCGTTTGAGGAAGTGAACAATGCTGCGAACGGTAGCACGCGCGGCCTGCTGGTTCTCGACGCAATCAACGGCGGCGCCTCAGGCGTCCATCGCGTGGGCAAAGAGCTTTTCAACGTGCTCGCGCAGGGCCAGGGGCCGCTGCCCTATCCGCTCCAGATCGTCGTGGTGTCAAGCGCCGGAGCGATCGAAAGCCCTCCCACGTCGGATCGCAACGCCCTCGCTGCGGACGTCACCCGGCTCACCCGCAATCTCCGAAGCGCAGATTGCGACAGCCCGGGAGCAGGACAAAACCTGCTGGAGTTCCCCTCGGTGACGCCCGGAGGCCCAGGACAAGCTCAGTGGAATTGTCAGGACATGCATCTCATGAAATCGCTGAATGCGCTCAATGCGCTGGCGCAGGCCCAGCAGAAAGTCAACGCCCGCGCCATCGTCATCTGGACAGGCCCAGGATGGCCCCTGCCCCCGCAACTGGATTCGGGCCAGATCATTCCCGGCGGCGGAACCACGGGAGACTTGTCGAAAGCAATCGTTACCCTCGAAGCAGCCATGCAACAGGGCCGGATAACGCTCGACGCGCTTTCTTGGGAGAGTTTCGCGCGCGCGGCCGGCGTCCGCAGAACCGGCTTGCGCGGAAGCCTCGCCGGCGCCAGCCTTCCGGAGCAGGAAGCAGCGCTCGAGCTTCCCGCGCTTGCCGCGCAGACCGGCGGCCTGGCGCTCGAAAAGAGCAAGGATCTCGCAGCCGCGCTGAACACCTGCCTCGGTGACGGCGAACAATACTACTCGATCGCATTCGACCCCGCGCCCGCGTCCTCCCACGATGAATACCGCACAATTGAAGTCAAGGTCGACCGCCCGGGCGCAAGCGTCCGCACCCTCGCCGGCTACTACGCGCAACCATGAAGCAGGCGCTAGCCATCCTTCGCCATTGGTTTGACCCGCACGACGGCGCGCGCACGTCGCTCGTCGCGCGATGGGTGTTCCTGCGCGCCCTCGCTCTCATCTATTTCTCGGCGTTCTTCTCGCTGCTCTTCCAGATCAAGGGCGAAATGGGCCCCGAGGGCATCCTGCCCGCCGGAAACTACCTCCTGGCCATCGCCCAGTACTTCGGCCCCACCCGCTTCTGGCACGCGCCGTCGCTGTTCTGGTTCTCGTCCAGCTCCACGATGCTCATGGCCGTCGCCTGGGCGGGCATCGCGGCGTCGCTGCTCGCTCTCGTCAACCTGTGGCCGCGGATCACGTTCTTCGCATGCTTCGTCTGCTTTCTGTCGTTCGTCAGCTCCGCAAGCGATTTCGCGAACTACCAATCCGACGGCATGCTCCTCGAAGCCGGATTCATCTCACTCTTCTTCGCTCCCCGCGGCATCCTCCCCGGCTGGGGCGTCAACGATCCTCCATCGCGCGTAAGCCTGTGGCTGCTCCGCTGGGAGTGGTTCCGCATCTACTTCGAGTCGGGCCTGGTGAAGGAGTTGAGCGGCGATTCGCAGTGGCGCAACCTCACCGCAATGGACCAGTACTACCAGAACGGCCCGCTCCCCACCTGGATCGGTTGGTACGTTCAGCATTTCCCCCACTGGTTCCACGCCACCACCGTGATCCTCACGCTGGCGATGGAACTTTTCCTCGTCTTCATGCTCTTCTTCCCGCGCCGGGTGCGCCTCATCTTGTTTCTCATCGTCACGCCGTGGGAAGTCATCGTCATCCTCACCGCCAACTACGCATTCCTCAATTACCTCGTCTTCGCTCTCGGCTTCCTTCTTCTCGACGACGTGTACTTCGCCCGCATTCTTCCCGCCCGCTTCCGCCCGTCTCCGCCACTCGATCCATCCGCCGTCTCCGTGCATCCGCTTTGCAAAACGCTTCACGTTTCAGCAGTAGCCATCTCCGCATTCCTCCTTACGTGGATCGCCTACGCCACCGCCGCCGAGCTCCTGAACCTCGTCGCCCTGCCCATCCTGCCCATGAAGCCCGCCGAGGTGCTCGACCCCTTTCGCATCGCCAACCAGTACGGACTCTTCGCGGTCATGACCCGCGGCCGCTACGAAATCGAGTTCCAGGGCTCGAACGACGGCACGAACTGGCAGCCGTACATCTTCACGCACAAGCCGCAGTTGCTCAACGAAGCGCCTGGCATCTACGCCCCCTACCAGCCGCGTTTCGACTGGAACCTCTGGTTCGCCTCGCTCGGCGACTGGCGCCGCAACGACATCGTCCCCATCACCGAAGAAAAACTGCTGATGAACGACCGCGCCGTCATCGGCCTCTTTCGCAGCGATCCCTTCGGCGCATCCCCGCCCCGCTATGTTCGCGCCGTGCTGTGGCAGTATTGGATGACGAGCATGGACGAAAAGCGCCGCACTGGAAACTGGTGGCGCCGCACGATGCTCGGCCTGTACGCGCCAACGTTAGTGCGCGAGCCCGATGGAGAATTCGGCATCATCGCGCCGCCCGACGAATTGCCCGACCACGACTGACCCGATGAGGAACAAGTCATAATGCGAGCGAACGTGATCGGCGCCGGACCCAACGGCCTCGCGGCCGCCGTGACGCTCGCGCAGGCCGGCCTCTCCGTCGAGGTCTTCGAGGCCGAAGCGCAACCCGGTGGCGCCGCGCGCACCATGGAGCTCACCCTCCCCGGCTTCCATCACGACTTCGGCTCCTCGGTCTACCCCATGGGCGCGGGCTCGCCGTTCTTTCGCTCTCTGCCCCTCAAGGATCTGGGACTTGAGTGGGTGCACGGCGACGCATGCGCAGCGCATCCTCTGGACGACGGCACCGCGGTAATGCTCGAGCGCTCGCTCGCCGCCCAGCAGCACGAGCTCGCCTCCGACGGCCGGGCCTGGGCCGACTTGATCCGCCCCCTCGCCGAGCGATGGTGGGACTTCGCCGAAGATGCGCTCCGTCCTCCGCTTCACGTTCCAAAACAGCCGCTGCTCATGGCCCGCTTCGGCATGGTCGCCGTCCAGCCCGCCAACGCGCTCGCTCGCCGGTTCGCAACCGAACGCGCAAAGGCTCTGCTCGCAGGCATCGTGGGCCACTCGCTGCTCTCATTCGACCAGTGGATGAGTTCCGCCGTCGCCCTCGTCTTTGGCGCCGCCACGCCCGCAGTCGGGTGGCCCGCAGCCAAAGGCGGAGCGCAGGCAATTCCGAACGCGCTGATCAAGCGGCTCACGCAACTCGGCGGTGTAGTGCATACGTCCCGCCGCATTCGATCGCTTGACGAAATCGAAACGCGCGATGCCGTTACCCTGTGCGACGTCACAGCGCGCCAGCTGCTCAATATCGCCGGTCCGCGTCTAACTCCCGCGTACCGCCGCGCGCTCGAGCGATTTCAATTCGGCCCCGGCGCATTCAAGATCGACTACGCCCTTTCACAGCCCATCCCGTGGAAGGCGCGCGAGTGCACCCGTGCCATGACTGTGCATGTCGGCGGAACCTACGCGGAGATCTCGCAATCGGAGTACGAAGTGAGCAAGGGTCGCTGTCCGCAGCGGCCCTACCTGCTCCTCACGCAGCCTTCGCTCTTCGACCCAACCCGCGCCCCAAACGGCAAGCACACCGCATGGGCCTATTGCCACGTGCCCAACGGCGCCACCACAGACATGACCGCGGCCATCGAAGCGCAGATCGAGCGCTTCGCGCCCGGCTTCCGCGAATGCGTACTCGCGCGCCGAACCTGGTCGCCCGCAAATCTTGAAGCAATGGACTCGAACCTCAGCGGCGGCGACATCAACGCCGGCGCATTCAACATGAAACAAGTGCTGCTGCGTCCCACTCTGCGCAGTTACCGCACCGGAACGCCCGGCCTCTACCTCTGCTCCGCATCCACCCCGCCCAGCGGCGGAGTCCACGGCATGTGCGGCTACAACGCCGCCATGGCCGCACTCAAAGACAAGATATACCCACGTTAGAGCAATACCGGCGTAGCTGTGTCAGGGCGCTTTTGCACTTCTTTCTGTCATTCCCGCTGGGAATCTGCTGCTGGACGCGTAGAATCGAGTTCTTATGCGGACAGTTCAGCACCTGCGTGAGTCCGCTCTACGCCATCGCAGGCACTTCGGCGCTCGCAAGCATCCGCACCACGTGGTTCACGATAATCAAATCCTCCGCCGGAGGAATCACGCGCACCGCAACCTTCGAATCCGCCGCGGAGATCGTCGCCTCGCCGCGCACATTGTTGCGCTCCGCATCAATCCTGATCCCCAGCGGCCCCAGCCCCGCGCAGATCTCCGCGCGCGATGCAATGTCGTTCTCGCCAATGCCGCCGGTAAACACCAGCATGTCGAGCCCGCCAAGCTCAGGCACAAACCCGCCGATCCACTTCTGAATCGTCCACACAAACTTGTCCACCGCGAGCCGCGCCTTCGCGTCGCCCTCGCCGATCGCAGTGCGTAAATCGCGCATGTCATTTGATCGCTCGCTCATGCCCAACAGGCCCGACTTCTTGCTGACGAGCGTTTCGAGCTGATCGGCCGCGTCCTTCGCACTCGCCCCGCTCTCGGCAATTTTATTGAGCATGAAGAGCACCACTCCCGGATCGATGTCGCCCGTGCGCGTGCCGCTGATCAGCCCGCCGCTCGGCGTCAGCCCCATCGAAGTGTCGATGCACTTGCCGCCGCGGATCGCCGTGATCGATGCGCCATTGCCAAGATGCGCCACGATCAGCCTGTCCGGCACATTGGGCTCGAGCTGATCGATAATCGACTCGTACGAAATGCCGTGGTACCCATAGCGGTGCACCCCCATCGCCGCAAACTCCGCCGGAATCGGCATCGTCTTCACCAGTTCCGACATCGTCCGGTGAAAATACGTGTCGAGCACCGCGAAATTCGGCACCCCCGGAAACAGCTTCAGCGCCTCGCGCATGATGTACACCGCGATCGGCGTGTGCAGCGGCGCCAGCGCCCTGTAGCTGTCGATCTCGTCGATCAGCTCCGGTGTGATCGACCGGTTCTCGCTCACATTGGGCCCGCCGCACACCACGCGGTGGCCAATCGCCGCCGGAGCAGGGATCTCGGCCGAATGAAGCGCGTCGGCGATAAGCCTGAAGGCTACTGCGCGATTCGGCAGCGGAGGCGTTTGGTCTACGAGCTTCTTCCCGCCTGCATCCCTTATCCAGAACTTGCCAAGGTCGGTGCCGATCCCATCCACCGCGCCTTCAAACTGCCGTTCGCGCCGCCCGTTTGCGGCCTCGTACATCGAGAACTTGATCGAAGACGATCCGCTGTTCAAAACCAGAATCGGCAGAGACGGCATGACTCGATCCCTCTTAGCAGCAATCTGTGACCCGCCAAAGGCTTGCCAGCCTTGTCCGTCCGCGGACTCTCCGGCGCGCGATCTCAGCCTAGCAGCGCGACGATTTCGCCGGGAGTGATTGAAGTCACAGCACGGGCATGCAGGTTCTACCAGTCAATCTCTTCACCTTCGGACATAATCGCGCGGCATTGCCACCCGCCGACTCGAATCTGCTCCTCATCAGAGGTTCAATCATTTGCTGCGATGGTTGTTTGCATCGCGCTGCTTGGGCGGAAACAAGTCGACCCGAAATGAACGGCCTTTGATGATCAACGCTGGAGCCTCAAACCCGACCTGCTGTCCGACCCTGTCAACCCCCACCCTCCTGTGGAAAACCTCCACCGATTCCGCGTAAGCCCAAACCCCTGAACAACCTGCCCTGTGGATAAAACCTCTCAAAAATACTTTTTAAGTTGGCCGATCCACTTTTCCAACCAGCTATCCTTAATACAGGTCCCAAAAAGCCCCATCAGTACCGCCGGTCTCCGGACTCGGGGTCCCCGGCAAGCCCGCTTTTGGCTTGTTGGGGTGAAAACCGGCTGTGGTGCGAGTCTCCAGACTCGCACTCTCCGCCCGCGGATTCACTTCCATAAGATGCCGGGTGCCCCGGCGTCCCTCGCATTTGGGGACCCGGGAGCAATGCCAACCCTCCAATCACCCTTCCGCAGAGCCCAAAAACACCCACCCCTCCCCACCAACCCGGACAGCCAGGTTCAAGCCAGCTGATTGCCGGCAGCCCCAGGCCCGGTTAGGCGGGAAAATCGATAACCCCCCACCCCCGCACCACCTCCCCCCTCCGCCCTGCCCCCCCTATAAAATTTCCTGTGAGTAAATGCGCAAGCTCAAGCG